>Ga0326760_1000004_pt1 | contig 218802 bp, 252 predicted proteins | sample GCREP_S_FD_207668 | JGI IMG/M metagenome (GOLD analysis project Ga0326760, IMG submission 207668) | Hot spring sediment microbial communities from Geyser Creek Basin, Yellowstone National Park, WY, United States - GCR.EP_S | ecosystem: Environmental > Aquatic > Thermal springs > Near-boiling... | reverse complement strand
CTGCTGTTGTGGTTCCGTCACCAACTTCATCATCTTGAGCTTTCGATATTTCCACCATCATCTTTGCAGCTGGATGCTGAACATCCATCTCCTTAAGAATAGTAGCACCATCATTAGTTATAGTAATGTCTCCGAGACTATCAACAAGCATCTTATCCATACCCTTAGGACCAAGAGAAGTTTTCAATATCTCTGCCACTGCTCTTGCGGCCATAATATTGGCTCTCAAAGCTTCTTTACCAGCAGTCCTAGTTGTGCCTTCTTTCAATATTAGGACAGGAACCCCCCCTATTTCCCCTAAAGTAGCAATTTTCCCCCCAGAACTTGCTGCCACCTCTATCACCACAAAAAAAGATTGATAAGAGATATATATTCATTTCTTTGCTAAAAGGAACGATATACTTATCAAAATTTTATTTTTTTACCTCTACTTAAAGCAATAATATATGCAGAAAGTACATTATCTGGAAAATTATTACCATTGAAATTCGTTGCAACATTCACTAGAGAAGACTCATCAACAATTTCGATGCTAATTTCCTTGTGAGGTTTTTTAGATGAAAACTCCATCAACCTTGAAAGAAGATTTTCAAAATATTCTCCTCCACCATTTCCAATTCTTATTATTAATGTTCTGGTTGGAATTTCCTCAATGAGATGAAGTAATGATTTAATTAAAAATTCTAGTTCAGTGAATTGTTTTGGGAAAAGAATGTGGCCATCAACAAGTACTATAAAACCGTATGTTTTTCCAGGATCTATTCCAATAATCACTTCATTAAAAATACTTTTTTTAAAGATGAGAGGAAGCATTTTTAATAGAGAATTTTGATTAATAAAATCATTTGTTACAAAGATTATTTTAAACTTTTTATATAATTTGGCAGAAAGATAAGTATTGTCTAAAGTGTCAACAAAGATAGCATTCATATCATTAGGAATATTCTCTAATGAAGAAAGTTCGCTGAAAGATATGTTATATTCATTCAATGAACACATTATAGCATACTTTAATTTTGGGTTTTTAATTAATAACCCTACCTTTATCAATGTAGTACACCCTCATAAAATTATAGAATCGTGATGCAGGAGGTGCCATAGCCCACATATTTATTTCGAATGGAAGACATATCGTAAATGTTATAAGAAAAGAAGAAATTTATAAAGTTTATTTGAATGTATGGGGGTTCTAATATAAATGTAAACAGCTATAATAATTCCAGATTGGAAAATGAGATTATTGATAACATAATATGCGGAGCATTTAAAGAAGGTAAAGTGACTCTGATATACGGCGACCAAGGTACTGGTAAGACGTTACTGTGTTTTTTAGCAACAATTAAATGTTTAAAGTATGGTTTTAAGGCCATATACATATCAACAGAAAGACCTTTTGCAATTGAAAGGATCATCCAATTAATTAAAGATCATATAAACTTAAAGGAGCTATTAAAAAATCTGATAGTACTAATGCCTAATGATTTTAGTGAGCAAACATTATTAATTAAGAAATTAGAATTTTTTATTTCGCCAAAAATTAGATTAATCGTATTTGACAATATTACAGATGAATATCTGAATTCTTTAACTGGTAAGAAGAAGACAGCTATACTAATAAACAAAGCATTAAATGAGCAAATGGCTATATTAAAGTATATTTCAAAAAAGAGAAGTATGCCGATAATAGTGACAGGACATTTAATCGAACCCTCGAGTGAAAAAATGGAGAGAGATGTTGCGGCTTCAAAAGTTATTAGATATTGGTGCGACAATATTATAAGATTGGAAAAAAAAGGTGAAAAAAGGATTTTAACAATCGAAAAATTCTACAAAGACAATGTAGAATATATAGAAAAAATTGTGATTTCTTTTAGAATAACAGAAGGAGGAATTGTTTATGATAAAGGAATTAATTGAGGAAGTTGCTGCATGTATCTGGAAAATATTACCTGCATATATTGCAAATGCCAGTCCCCTAGTAATAACTAGAAATAGGAAATGCCACCCATTAGATTTTAATAAAAAGTTTATCGATAAGAGACCAATTCTCGGTTCTGGAAAAACTATTGAAGGATTTATCGCTGGAATTATAATGGGAGGCATTGTTGGTGCATTACAAACGCCAAATAATCCAATTAGAGCATTTACATTATCTTTAGGAGCGATGCTGGGCGATTCAATAGGTTCATTTATAAAAAGAAGGTTTAATATAGAAAGAGGGAAGCCTGCCCCACTTCTAGATCAATTAATGTTCATTTTGGTTGCCATGTTATTATCATACAAGTTTGAAACATATACATTACAAGATATAGTTGTCATAATAGCGATTACTATACCTTTGCATGTAGTCACAAATAAAATTGCATATATCCTAGGCATAAAAAAGGTTCCATGGTAACTATATTAAGCCAAGTTTTATTGAAAGTAAATATTGTAGTAATATTATCATAAGAACGAAAATGAAGGCACCACCTAGTATGACAACATTAGAAAATCTTTTGTCAACAGATATTCTAGAACCATACAACATTAATATAACTCCAAGCGAAGATAATGATACTAAAAAGAACACCATGACAAATTCAACAACTGTCTGATAATCCATTTGAGGAATTATAAAGGAGTAACCAGAGCTTGTAGGGAACAAACCAATAGTGGGAGAGAGGAGGGTAGATGTAAATCCGCTTAAAAATAGTACAAAGAGGAGGAGGCAAATGAATGGGAAGGCATTCTCTATGAAACCAAGTATTTTTTGTATTATAGATGCTCCTTCCATCAGCTTCTTCAATTTAAACATAAAAAATCACTTTAAAAATGTAATGTAAAGATAAAATTAAAATTTACGTTCCAATAACTAATACGTAAATATGCCAAAAGATCTTCTTAGGTGTTGTGAGCGAAATATGTTAGCAATAGATGTTTTATTGTTAGGCTACTTTTATAAATTTAATAGCGCCAATCTGGATGCTATGGAGATTATAGTTGATTACAACAAAGTATATGAGAAATTAAATGACATATACACAGCAACCGTTGAAGAAGCAAAAAGAAGAAGAGTGGAGGCTGTATGTGCATCAGGATTTATAAAGGAAATAAGTGGAAACATTTTGAAAACGCAAGTTAAATACTTAGCCTTAGGAAGTTATATTGAAAGTATTGATCACCTATTAAGTCCACTATATGATTACTTTAATGTTTTTGGATTAGAAAAGGCTAGAACTGAGTTTTTCATATATTATCACCCGCAAGTTAGGATAAAAATTGCTTCAAAAATGATTAATGGAATTATAATAGATAAAACATTATTCAAACAAGAAGATTTTGATGTAAAAAATATTTTGAGAATAAACATTATTAAAAAGCCAAATAAGGAGGCAATAAAAGATGTAATGAAAGCCATTTTGAGACATGCCTTCCATAAAAATGTTTTAGTTAACACATCAGATAGTACTATAGAATTATGTTTAGAAGGAATTATTAAGAGTATTGACGAGAAGGTTTTTGAAAAGATTTTGTTTGGGATTCATGAAAAAATAGATACTTTAAATGAAAGGCTTTGTGAAATAAATGAAAAGATAAGCTATGAATATGGGAAAGATATTGATTATATAAATAACTTACTAGGAGCTGTAGGCATTAAGGGAGGTTAATTTTCATTATTTATTTCTTTGTTTTCAATTCAAGATCGTATATAGCATCTATATACAGATTCCCATTGCATTTTGGACATTTACCTACTTCCTTAAATATATAGTCACCTTCTTGGAAGAAACGTTCTTCCTTATAATTGCAGTCAATGTTACCACATTTTATCCTAGTTACTGTTTGTGATTGTTTAAGAAGTTTTAGACTAAGTAAACGCCTATGCCTATATGAGAAGAAGAGTGAAATAACCATACATAATACACCTGCAACTAGAAAGTCTATGGAGTAAAAATTCATTAGGTCGTATGCATTTTGGATATTAATAATGGCTATAAAGAGGAAGATTATGGAGAGTATAGAAAAGATGATGGAAAGAAAAAGTAAAACGTTATTTTTTGATAATTTAACCATAAATTTCACCTCAAAGAATTCCCATAGTATTCCCTACACCAACTATTATTACACTATCACCTTTAGAAGTCCTAGTATCAATAATGCTGAGAACTCTTTTCACAGCATCATCAGCAGCTTCGACCAGATCTTTCTTCATAGTCGTTATAGCCTCTTCTAAAGACATCTTTATAATTAATGCATCTAAGGGAATTTTATATTTAGTTGCTATATCTTCTATCTTAAATTTCTCAACACCAGTACCTCCAATAGCTACTCCTACGCCTTCAGCTATTTGTCCTGTTTTTTCCCCTTCAAGCTTTAAAGCAGCATCGATCATTATTATACGTGAAATCGCACCCCCGTACATGTTTATTATTCGCTCTATAGCATCATCTATTTCACCAATTTCTGCACCAGGTCCCTCGGCTTTAATCACTATTAATTTTCGACCATTATATTCAAATTCTGAAAATATTGTTTTGTTAGTTATGCGCTTTATTTGTTTACCATGCATTAATTTTGATGCCACAAGTGCACCAACACCGTCGCCTATAGGCTTCCCACTAGAAAATGCATGGGTAGCATTGAAATAAGCCTCTGCGTAACGCATTATTATGGGCAAATTCATTTGAAGTTGCATGATAAATAGCATGTTCTTAGTTTTCTTGCCCAGTATAAAGTAATGTCGAACTAATCTGTATAACTCATTTAAACCAATAGCCGTTTCCATTAAACCTTCTAAATTTGGTATATAATTTTGTGGTACATTAGGGGCTATTTGTTTAATGAAGGATTCGAATCTTTCATTTCGAACATCCAATATATGTCTGAATTTATTTACGATACCATATGGATCCAACGAGGTTGGTTCTATTACGAAAAAGTCTAAAAAACTTTCTATTGAAGGAGACGGATCGAAATTTGGCTTACCTACTTCGTTTATTTTTTTAATGACTATTTCCTTAGATTTTGATGCAAAAAGCTGTAACCTCTTTAGGGATGATTCAGCCTCTCTCAACCAAAGGTATATTTGCAACCGTTGATTTAAAAATGCCAAGATGAATGCATATATCAGAAAAAGAGTGGAAGTGATTATGAAGTTGTTTGTGGAATCATCAAATATGCTGGAAGAGACTGTGAAAATAAAACTTACAAAGATCTCATGATGCATTGGTTATCACTCATCAAACTAAATCTATTAGTTAATGGAAACACTCAAAGATAAAAATGTATTCATTTCATAAGCTCATGATGAGCAGTGGCGCTGTCAGCACGCTCCTTTCCCGATGCCTCTCGGCACCAGTACTCGGAAGCGCGGCAGTGGGCTTAACTTCCGTGTTCGGAAAGGGAACGGGTGTTTCCCCACTGCCTATGGCCGACAGCGCCAAATGTTATTGTAATAAACCGACTAAAAAATTTTATTTTTACTATAACTTAATGAACGACAAAATTATCTTTTGTAGAAAAGTTAAACTTATTAGAGTTTAATTGTCAAAATAATTTTAGGCCGGGGTCGCCTAGCATGGTTAGGGCGCCGGACTCATAATCACATATATAGGGCTCAGAGGAGATATCCGGTTGTCGCGGGTTCAAGTCCCGCCCCCGGCATTTACTTACAGTTTAAGACAAATAATTTGTGTTAGAAAACAAAGTTAAAATAAAATAGTGAAATTTAATGTAAATTTAGCATAAAATTCTAATAAAGCCGGGGGAGGGATTTGAACCCCCGTAAGGCGGATCTGCAGTCCGCTGCCTCGCCACTCGGCCACCCCGGCATCGATCAATAATTATTCCAAAAATAATTATTAATGAGAATTATTAAATTTTTCAGCAAACTAAGATTATGTATTTCCAGTTATTTTAAATTTGTAATTCTGGAATTAAGTTCACGTAATTCTTTCTTCTAATATTTGGGTTGGGAGTGGTATTTTTGATGCCGCGATTTTCAAAGCTTTCTTGGCAGTCTCTAAATGTTCTTCAGTTGTTTTGATTATGATGATTTCCTGACCTTCTTTTACTCTTGCAGCAGTACCTATTGGTTTTCCAAAAGATAGACGCATACCATCTTGTAAACGATCAGCGCCTGCAAATGCCATCATTTTATTTTCGCGAAGTATATGATGGGGATATACAACCACTTTCAAATAATAATTTTTGCCAGCGTTCTCTTCCATAACTTTATTTGATGATATGCGTGCTGCTTCTAGTGCATTATGTCTTATTTGCCCCCTTTCCTTTGTTACTAGTTTCAGAATAACGTTGAACTGTCCCTTTTTATCGCCCATTTCAAAGACGCTTATTTTTGGAGGAGGGACACCCATTATATATTCCTTTCTAGTATATGGAGGGCCACTAAAGTGTCTGTAACATCTTCCAGGTCTTAGTGGCATAATCATCACATCACAATGTATTTTGCTTTGTGAAATAGTGACGTACGTCAAATATAAATAGTTAACTCAGTCGAATATTTAGATTTTATAATAAAGATTTTTGAAAATGAAATGATGTTATAGTGCTGGCTCGGCAATTATTATGTTGTCCTTTATACGCAGTATTCTGACGAAAACATGAGAGTTTATAGGAATATCATTGGAATTTACTACAGTTATCGCCCTACCCCTTGCTATAGCAATTTTTTGGCCTTTAAAAAGACCAGTTTCCACAATTTTGGCTTTTATTTTTTCGTGTTTTTTAAATGGTGTAGGTATTTTTTTAACTTTAAATATTCCGAAATCAGTTGGAGATAATTTAAGTTTTACATTAAAGATTTTTTCCCAGTAACTCAATTGTTCGTAAAATCTTTTCCAAGACATATTAATGACACCTTTTGGTTTTCTACCATACTTGTGAAGTTCATACTTCTGTATACCTAGTGGAGGCCACTTTTTACCAGCACCAATAGTTTTAGCGTATTCAATAATTTTTGGAATTTCTAAGTCATTGAAGGGAGAAATCCATACGGGCGCAATTAACAAATCTATTTTAGAACTATTGGCAATGTATTCGGCAAGTGAAAGTATGCGCGTTACATCATAGCTTTCGGTACCGGATAGTTTCTTAGCAAGAACGGGATTTAATGCGTCAATCGATAAATTTATTCTTGAAAGACCCGCATCTGCTAAATCATCTATTAATTTTTCATTTAAAAGAAAACCATGCGTTTGCATTGAAATAACATTGATACTATCTATGCTCCTAAGCTTTTGTACTAGATCTACGATGTTAGGGTAAGTTAAAGGGTCACCTATAGTATCTATGTGGGCTTCAATATTCTTAATTCCTTTATATTCAACGACTTGTTTTACATAAAACAACAAATAGTCCAATTCAACTAAAAATTCACACTGTCTTTTCTTCGAATTCGGTCCAGCATCAGTAGAACAAAAGATACAGGATAATGGGCAAAGAGAAGAAGGACGTATTTGAATAATATTTGTGCCTCTATCTATAATTCCAAATGCTATACATCCAATTAATGGTATTTCACTATCTTGTGTAATTTTGACTATCTTTTTATTAAATTTCAAATTATTTAGCACATGATACATGAGAATATTCACTACAATTTAAATTTAAAATGCATGACTATTTTAAAAATTTGAGTAAAATTTATTTTAAAAGCTAAGCAAAATATTATGAGGGGTTCGCACCAGACGGACCTGAACGAGAACAACCCCTCGATGATGTTCAGGGCTACCCAGGTGCGGTACACCCCTAGGTGAAGTGACTCTAAGCCCGTAGGTGAGAGAGCCGTGGGAGTGAGAAGTAATTTCTCACAATGAACATTGGTGATCGCCTACGGGGTACACTCACTTCACCTAAATAATGCATTAAACTAATTAGACATCAAAAATTTTTCACAAAATCTTTCATCCCTTCTAGATTTAGTTGATGACATAGGTCTTAAATCAGCATCCTTAACTAAAGGGATTACGAAAATTTTCAATGGACTAAGGCGCTTTCCTTTTCGAATATTATTAATTTCTAAAGCGCGTATTAACGTCTCTTCACTAACTATAATTACAGATATATTTTTATTAAATATTGTTGGACCGTACGGATCATTTAGTGTGATTATTTTTGCATAATCATGTAGTTTATGAAAAAATAGAAATGAAAACAAATTTCTTTTTCTTTTATCGCATGATTCTATAAAATGATTCTTATTTTTTGCAAGAGCATCGCTAGTAACTCCAATTAAAACGTTTTTATTTACTTCGAAACATTTTAAGAGTAATTGTGCATGGCCTAAGTGAAAATTATCAAAGGTTCCACCAACAGCGACTACATTTTCATTTTGCATAAAACTTCAATATTTAAAAGGGGTATTACACTTAAAATATTTATATTTAAAACATAAATACCAAAATTATTTCTTGATGGTTTTGCAGTATTTACTTTCTTTTAAAAACAATGTTATAGGAAGCTGATAAGTTATTTTTATTTTAGTTTCCTTCCTGCTTTTAATGGGAATATTATCCCTTAATCATAGTATTAAAAATGGTATTTAAATTACGTTAAGCGTAAGGGAAAAATATTTAGGATTTATTCCATTTAAGTTTATTAGATTCGGGGCCGTGAAAGGCCGGGACCTTAAGGGCGGTAAGCCGTAGCTCAGCAAGGTAGAGCGGCGGGCTCCAGAGCAATAAGATGGAAAATAAGGACCCCTTATTAGGGGATGATGAAACTCTGGAGCGAGGGGAAACCCGTTGGTCGTGGGTTCAAATCCCACCGGCCCCATCAATTTTTCAGATACAAATTGTTTGGTCTCATTCTCTAGTATTTATTGAGTTCTGAAGTTTCGATTTAGGTTATTTAAGCTCCAAAGAGATCAAGCCATCGAGACTTTAAATTTTAGAGAATATTGGAACTATCATTATAATTGCTGAAAAAATTATGATCAAATAATTAAAGCTGTAATTGCCACGATTTATGCGATTCTTGAGGAAATGCTGGAAATTCCGTAAAGAGATTTGGATGCTAGTTAATCACTGCATGGAAAAAAAAAAGTAACATTGTAAATCACTTCTAAAAATTTTCTAATTTATTTACCTTGTCATATATTTTGGGCAATATTTCTCTATTATTTTTGGATCTATTCGTTTCCAGTCACTTTCAGGGATATATTTTGAAAGCAAATCCCATCCGATCTTTAAAGTCGTTTCTAAGCTTCTATTCTCATATACTCCTTGCGCTATGAAATTCCTTTCGAAGGCATCTGCAAACTCTAAGTATTTTCTATCTCTTTCTGTTAAAGCCTCTTCTCCAACAACAGCAACCAATCCTCTGAGTTCAACGCCCTCTGCATAACAGTAATACAATTGATCACTTAGCGATTGATGATCTTCGCGCGTGTATTTTGTTGCTTCTTTCATTAACCTTGAAAGTGATGGTAGCACATTTATTGGCGGGTATATGCCCTTTCTATGTAGATTACGATCTAAATATATTTGACCCTCAGTTATATATCCTGTTAAGTCAACTACCGGGTGAGTTACATCTCCACCAGGCATCGTGACTATAGGCATTAAAGTTATACTCCCCTTTTTACCTATTATTCTTCCACATCTTTCATAATTTGTTGCTAGATCTGTGTATAAGTATCCCGGATATCCTCTTCTTCCTGGAACTTCTTCTCTTGCAGCACTTATTTCACGTAAAGCTTCACCATAATTCAGCATATCTGTCAATATTACGAGAACATGCATGTCTTGTTGAAATGCAAGGTATTCTGCCGTCGTTAGTGCTAGTCTTGGTGTTATTATCCTTTCTATTGCAGGGTCTTCTGCTAAATTTAAGAACATTACCAATCTGTTCAAAGCTCCTGTTCTCTCAAATTCTTCTTTGAAGAATAATGCATCTTCCATTCCTATACCCATTGCTGCAAAAACTATTGCAAATTCTTCTTCTTTCCCAGGTATAGTAGCTTGTCTCGCTATTTGGGCTGCTAATATGTTATGTGGTAAACCTGATTCGGTAAATAATGGCAATTTCTGACCCCTACTTAAGGTATTCATCCCATCTATCGCAGATATTCCTGTTTGTATAAATTCTTTAGGATATTCTCTTGCAGATGGATTTATCGGTGCACCATTTACATCTAATTCATCTACGGCTAATGGTGGTGGTTTATTATCTATCGGTTCCCCTCTACCATTAAATATTCTCCCAAGCAACTCCATAGAAACTGGAAACTTCATAGTTTCTCCCGTGAACGTTACTGCTGTCCTTTTTGTATCTAACCCCCTTGTTCCTTCGAAAACCTGAATTACTGCATAACCAAATCCTGTCTCAAGCACCTGTCCTGTTCTTATTTCACCATCAGGTCCTTCTATTTTTACAATTTCGCCATATGCTGCTGAATCCACACCCTTTACTATCAATAATGGTCCACTTATCTGACTTACAGTTTTATATCGTATTCCTCCCTTTGCCGTTAACACTTTTTCTTGCATTTTATAATCACCTTTCATGTTTTAAGGATGAAAATTGATTTTCCAATTCGTTCATCATATGTTCGTATACCTTCCTAAATTCTGAAGGTGGAACTATTTTCATTCTTGCTATTTCATCTTTTATTGGTAAAGCCATAATTTTAGTCAATGGTACTCCCTCACTTAATTTAACTCTTGCCTTTCTATGAAATTGGAGAATGATCTTCAACATTAAGTAACTTTTTTCTATAGGACAATAGGAATCTATGGGATGATACGCGTGTTGTGTAAGAAAGTCTTCCCTTATCATTCTTGCCACTTCAAGTATTTCTTTATCGCTCTCCGGTAAAGCATCTGGACCAACTATTCTCACAATTTCCCTTAATTCATCTTCTTTTTGAAGTATTGAAAATGCTTCCTTAATTAACTCTGGCCAGTCTTCAGCAACATTCTTAATATACCAATCTTTCAATGCCTCTGTATAAAGAGAATAACTTGTTAACCAGTTTATAGCTGGGAAGTGTCTCCTCTCCGCTAAAGATTTGTCAAGAGCCCAAAAAACTTTAACTAATCTCAAAGTTGATTGTACAACTGGTTCCGAGAAATCGCCACCTGGTGGAGATACTGCACCTACTATCGTCACTGATCCTACACGTTTTTCTTTACCTAGTGTTATTACTTTACCAGCTCTTTCATAGAATTCGGATAATCGTCTACCTAAATATGGGGGGAATCCTTCTTCTCCGGGCATTTCTTCAAGTCTTCCGCTAATCTCTCTAAGCGCTTCAGCCCATCTAGACGTGGAATCCGCCATTAATGCTACATCATATCCCATATCCCTAAAATATTCTGCTATAGTGACGCCAGTATATATACTGGCTTCTCTTGCAGCCACAGGCATGTTACTTACATTAGCGATAAGCACAGTTCTTTCCATTAATGGCCTATTTGTTCTGGGATCCTTTAGTTTGGGAAACGTCTCTAATACCTCAGTCATCTCATTGCCCCTTTCCCCACAACCCACGTACACTATCACATTAGCATGAGCCCATTTTGCGAGTTGATGTTGTGTCACGGTTTTCCCCGTGCCAAACCCCCCAGGTATAGTGGCGGTACCCCCTCTCGCTACTGGAAACAAAGTATCAATTATTCTTTGACCAGTTAATAGAGGCTCGTCCGGCGGCAACTTTTCAACAAATGGTCTTGGTACTCTTACTGGCCACTTTTGAATCATATTTAAGCAAATTTCTTTGCCCTCACTACTAAGCGTTAATATAGGATCCTCAACAGTATATTCTCCCTCCTTACTAATATCAGTAACTATCCCCTTCAAGCCTGGAGGTACCATAATTCTGTGTTCTATTAACGGTGTTTCCTCCACTTTTCCTATAATATCTCCACTTGAGACTTTCTCTCCAACTTTAACTAATGGTATAAAATGCCACTTTTTATTTCTTGGTAGAGCAGGACTAACCACTCCTCTGCGTATGAAGTCACCAACTTTATTTCTTATATCAGGTAATGGTCTTTGAATACCATCATATATTTGTCCAATAATTCCAGGCCCTAATTCTACTGAGAGAGGCCCTCCTGTTAAATATACTGGATCTCCAGGTCTTAGGCCTGTTGTTTCCTCATACACTTGAATTATCCCAATATCTCCTCTTAATGATATTATTTCCCCTATTAATCCTTCGTGACCTATCCTTGCCACTTCATAGATTCTTGCATTTGCCAGCCCCTTAGCATATACAACAGGTCCTGATATTCTCACTATTATGCCGGCGCTCCCTTCACTCATTTGTAGCCCCTCACCCTATCAATAATTCAATACCTATTGTTCTTTTTACAATGTCTTTAATAAATTCTACTGCCATAGGAGCCACCTTCTTATCTGGTATTTCAACAACAATCGGAGTTAATTTCTTATATAGTTCCTTAATATACTGTCTTATTTGATTGGCTAAACTTTCAGTTATTATTATAATACCTATTTCTGGATTCTTCGTTAACTTGTTCATAACTTCCTCTGCTTGTGTTCCATCAGTAACTGCATATACCTCCTTTAAACCAGCTAATTTAAATCCTATAGCTGTATCAAAATCAGCTATTAATGCAACTTTCATAATTTTTCACCTTCCAATATACTTTTTGTTATTATTTTTCTGATAGTACCAGAATTTCTCTCAAGTATGGCTTCTAATGTATTATTGTATATAATGCTTTCATCAGGTGTAGATACTATTACCCCACCTAATTCACTTATGTTATTGAAAACAATTGATATATTCACTTTTTCACCAATTCTTTCTTCAATAGCTTTTCTTAATTTTTCAATATTTATGTCAATTTCCTTATCTTTTTGATCAATTTTTATAATAAGATCTTTGCTACGTATAGCTTCGCAACCTTCCAATATTAGTTCTTGTAGAAAAGATGCGTACGCATCGGTCTTTTTAAATTCATAAAGTCTTTTCTTCACTTCATTTAAAACTTCATTAAAAATTCTTTCTCGCTCACGCAACATGATCTCCTTTACCTTCAAACTTATTTCAGCAGTTCTCCTCTTTTCCTCCATCTTTATCTTTTCATAGGCCATTTTTACTTCCTTGTTTATTATTTCTTCCGCATCTTTCCTTGCTTTGTTTATTATTTCTTCTGCATGCTTCCTTGCATTTTCTATGATAATTTCAGCTTCCCTCTCAGCCTCCAATATGATTCTGTTAGAAATATTTTTCGAATCCCCAAATACTCCTTTTTTAATAGTTTTATTTACCACGTTTTAACACCACCTTAATTATTTCATCGATTATTTTTTCTTTATTATTTTCGACTACTTTACTTATTTTATTAATAAAGGCAGAATTTTTTTCCAACTCCTTCTTTTCGTACTCTTCGAGGCGATCGTCCAATTCTTTCTTCAAACCTTCTATTCTTTTATGAATTTCCATTTTTACTTCCTTGTTTATTATTTCTTCCGCATCTTTCCTTGCTTTGTTTATTATTTCTTCTGCATGCTTCCTTGCATTTTCTATGATAATTTCAGCTTCCCTCTCAGCCTCCAATATGACTAGTAATGTTGGCTTAAGATCTTCAGCATCTTTTTTATCATCCATAAGTCATCATCTTACTACTTTGCTTAATATTGCTTTTAATATTTTTCACTGATTTGTTTCTCTATATCTTCCAATTCCAGTATATTATTGCAAAAAATACATCTTAATCTAACTGGCTTTTCAGATATAACTTTGAATTTTGGTGTTACAGGTTCTCTTTCGCTTCTTGTTATACAAGCGGGATTGGTGCATTTTAAAATGTTCATTATTTCCTTTGGTACACTTATTTTATATTTTTTAACAACATTATAATCCTTTATTATGTTTATTGTTGCGGTAGGAGCTATTAATGCGATTTTATTTACTTCTTCAACCCTTAATTCTTTCCCTTCTATTTTAACAATATCTTTTTTACCATATTTTTTGCTTGGTACATTGCAAGCTATAGTTACTATGAACCCTTCTCTTCCCGTTATTCCTAAAATTTTCAAAACACTTAATGCATAACCAGCAGGAATGTGATCTATAACGGTTCCTTCTTTTATCTTCTGGACTTTAAGTTCATATTTTTCCATTTCATCTCCCTTTCTTTCATTTTATACTTTACTTCTTAACTTAAAAGTATCTTCTGCTTTTAATTATATGTTACATAGAGTAGTGCGATCATAAAGCAAAAAACTTTATTTCTTTTTTGTAATTGATATGTGGTGAAAGATCTTGAGACTTAAAGGTCGTGATCTAATAGAAATCACGGATTTAACCCGTGACGAAATTGAGTACCTATTTGAATTGGCTGATAAGATGGAAAGATATGCAAAGTCAAGATCTTCCTTATTAAAAGATAAAATATTAGCACTGCTTTTCTTCGAGCCTAGCACACGAACTAAATTAAGTTTTGAAGCTGCAATGCTAAGATTGGGTGGAAACGTTATTGGTTTTTCAGAACCTTCCACGTCTTCCATTGCTAAAGGTGAAAGCTTAGCCGACACTATAAGAGTGGTGGAGAACTATTGTGATGGAATTGTTATTAGACATCCCTTGGAAGGCGCAGCAAAATTGGCTGCAGAATTATCAAGAGTACCAGTAATAAACGCTGGCTCAGGTGCACTTTCACATCCAACTCAAGCACTATTGGATCTTTATACGATATATAGGGAGAAAGGTAGAATTGACGGCCTAAATATAGCCCTTGTAGGCGATTTAAAATATGGACGTACTGTTCACTCTTTGGCTTATGCACTTACTTATTATGACGTGAATCTTTACTTTATCTCTCCCCCAGAATTGCGTATGCGTCGTGAAGTAATAGAAGACTTAACGAAAGCGAATGTTAAATTTAAAGAGTATTTCGATTTTAGAGATGATGTTTTAGGAAATTTAGATGTATTATATGTAACAAGAATACAAAAGGAGCGTTTTCCTGATCCTGCTGAATATCAAAAAGTTAAGAATTCATATAAAATAACTTTTGACATATTAAAAAAGTGTAAACATGATATAATGATAATGCATCCGTTGCCAAGAGTTGACGAAATGGATTATCAAATAGACTCTACTCCAAATGCAAAATATTTTATCCAAACGTACTATGGCTTATTGATGCGAATGGCATTGCTTTATGCGATACTTGGAGAAGCCCCATTACAATAAATACCCCTTAACGTTTTTTGCTTCATTATCTGTCATGTATGTATTTACATTTTTTGAGTAGTATTCTAATGTAGTCAGTGAACGCCCACAATAATCGCATCTTTCACGTTTCCCATGCATCAGTATTCCACATTTTTTGCAGTATGTAAAATTATGTGAAAATGTAAATGCAGCGACCCTATTATTGTATATTATTTCTTTAAGGTATTTGTGAAATGTATCTTTTGGTGGAATTGGCTCTATGAGAGGTATATTTAAACAGTTGCCTCCTAACATTTTCTTATGAAATATTCCTTCTATTTCGATTCGCCTATTTAATGGTACGTAGATGTCATATGGAATTATAGTATTCATTGAATATTTTGAAATTCTTCCATTCACTTTCTCTTCAATAATTCTAAAACCATAACGAATACCATCTGCAATGAATAATCGTCTACTAGGATCTTCAATGCTTATTTCTGTAACTTTTATTTTTGGATAATCTTTTAAAAAGTCAAGTGTTTTTTCAACAATTTTCTTAGAAAAATTTAGTGCTTCTTTTTCTTGATGCAAATTCTTGTTTGTGTGAATCTTTGTAGCCTCAAATAATCCGATAAATCCGATTCTTCCATATCCCTCATCTATGCAATAATAATTTTCATCATCTACTTCCAAAGAGAGAAAGGGTAATGCTCCTCTAACTAGTTTTTCTTTTATTTTTTCTTTTCCATAATTTATGGCGTTTATGCTTAAGTTAATAGTTTCTTCTAATTTTGAGAAAAATAATGAATCATCTCCTTTAGATTCAAGTGCTATCCTAGGTAAATTTATTAAAACAGTATTTAAGGTGCCAGTGCTATCTTTTTCTTCTAGGGGGCTATCTATCCTCGATAAATCCCAGCAATAACTTGATTCTATATTATTTTCCCATTCTGAATTTACAATAATTGGCGTGCACCACTTATGAATCAGTTCACATACTTTGGATACTTCCTCATCAAAATTTGCGCTTTCAAAAGCAAATTTATCCATCTTTATTATGGGCAATGGTGTAAGAAAAGGTCTTTTTTCCTCATCTCCAATTGTGAGCACTTCAATAAATGCTTTAAATAACAATATCTTTTCTTCAAAGAATCCGCCTTCTTTTAAACTTTTATCAAGTCTTAAGCCTATTGCCACTGATCTAGGCGTCCTTAAGATTCCAGGTATTTGATTCAAACTAATAATCATCTTTCTAACTTTTGCAAATATGTCATCATAACTAATTCCACTTGTACTTATGAAATGAGCTAACATAACATTAATGTCGTCAATAACTTGTCCTACTGAAATCTGGTTTTCCGCTAGTTGAGTGATTTTTATTATATTTTCTAATGCTTCATCTATAGTTTTGGCCTTACTAATTTTAGGAATAAATGTGCTAGGTAGGTTATCAAATGTTAGGTCATTGTTTAGTACTTTTTTAATATTATGATGAATTGTTTCTGGCATAACTCCCCAGAATGATAGATTGTTTAAATTTATAGCCCCTGCAATATGTGCATCTGAAATGTCTCTTGGAAGTTCTTTTATTAATGCATATTCACTCATAACTGAGTTACCTGCTCTTAGGTATGTGGTTAAAGGGGAAGTTATGGTAGACGTCTTCTCATTGATTATTTTTTCAACATCGTATACAGGCAGACCCAACCTTGTCATAGCATGTCTATAATCCTCTAAGTTACGTTCCAAGAGTATTGAGTTCACTATTTCTCTTATTAATGGGGCAGTTAAGTACCTTATGTTGCTCTTCAAAATCCTTTCTTCAGCTTCTCTGGCTATTTCTTCTGCAATTGCCCGTGGAGCTCTAGCTTCACGCATTAATGCTTCAACAATCTTTCTTCTTTCAAATGGTTCCATAGTTAGGTTAGATGTCCTTACAAGATATTTACCTTCCCTTTTTATAAGATCTCCTTTTATTTTCTGCAATAACGATACGATCTCTTCTCCAAAATCGGTCAATTCATATTTTCTTTTCTCTTCATTTTCTTTTATAAGTCCAGCTTCGATTAATATTTTTAAATGATGCGCAAATTTTCCTGAATCTGTTCTAGGAGACATATTTAAATTCAACATTAAATCAGTGAAACTACTTTCCTTTGCAGAATACAGTTTTAGTAAAATTTTTGTACGCGTTTCATTTCCAATAGCCTTGAATACTTTGTTCAAACTATCTTCAGAAAATTTGCTCATACAATATAACATAAATGCAAGAGTATATTACTCTTACTTTGACGTTGCCTTGTCATTTATTTTCTAAATGCAAGTTCTCTCAAATTTTCCACCATTTTTTCAGTACTTTCTATTTTTGACAAAACTAATGGTATTTGCTCTATAGTCGCTAACTTTATGGCCAACTCGTCTATACGTTGTGTACCATGCATAACGACCATGGCCGGTTTTATTGGGTATACCCGTACAGCAACCATCGGCGATCTTCCTATGCTCACCTTAGTAAATATCAATGCTCTCATGGGCGTTTCTCCCATCAACCTGAAGAAATCTATCCCTGAAAGTTGCTCTATGCATTTTATACTGTCGACGATGGTATGCCCAAATATTTTCCTACTAGATAAGTGACTACAAGCAATAAGTTCTCCCTTCACACTTAAACATATATCCTTTACAGTAACCGGCTCTACGTATTCCCTTATATCTATAATAGCATCTTTGGGCATATCTAAAAGCATATTAGAAAACTCTTTTATCTTTTTACATCCCCGTTTCCTATCGATTTCGATTAATGCATTAACAAATTTTTTAATGAATCTGGAACCGGGTATTCTCCTCCCCACCTCATAATCACTTATCACTGAGGGTGTCACTTTCATAATATTTGCAATTTCTATTTGAGAAGCTTCAAAAATTTCTCTCCATTTTTTCATGATAATCCATGGTTTATCTGATAATATTATTTCCCCTGCAATTCTTTTTGCAATATCTTCTTCGATCATCAAAGTTCCACATATATGTATAAATTAAGCCTAAAAAAATTTATTATCTTTCAACTATATTGATTAGAGAAATAATGTAGATTAAAAATTATCTGGGGCCGTAGGCTAGCCTGGAAGGCTGCGGGGTTAGGGTTACCCCCATTGGGTCCCCGTGACCGGAGTTCAAATCTCCGCGGCCCCACATATAAATCTTGTAAACACTTAATGTGATACATTTTCAAGCTAATTTTTTGTTTTTAATAACTTATTATAAATAATGATTTGTTAATTTTAAAACTTAAATTGATAAATATTTATTTGAGGCATCATGAGTAGACTTCATTATCATGATGTAAAAATTAGAGAAGCATCCGTTAATGATATAGATGAAATATACTTAATCGAGAAATCGTCATTTCATGAACAGGAAGTTTACCCTAAAGATTTGTTAAAATTTTATTTAGGTATAGCCCCCAAAACGTTTTTAGTAGTGGAGGTTGAAGGAAAAATAGTGGGATATGTTATAGCAGTTATTAGGCGAGGCTATATTGGTCACATAGTTTCAATAGCAGTAAATCCCTCTTTTAGAGGGAAAGGGTTTGGAAAACTTTTAATGGTAAAAATCGAGGAAACTTTAAAAATATTGGGATGTGTTGTTTTGAGACTTGAAGTAAAAAGGACGAATGTCATAGCTCGCAATTTGTACTTGAAGATTGGTTTTGTTGAAGGATATGAAGTGCCAAATTATTATTTCAACGGTTGCGATGCTATAGTGATGTTTAAGTTGTTGTCAGAATGTCGTCAAATGTTAGTATAGTCAATGTAGGTGGACGTCTAATTATGCTTCCGATTCTAGCGCCTATTATATATTTAACATTTTTTTCCCCAGCAAGGTCAACTATTCTCTGCGTGACCACACCATCAAAGATGATTCCGTAAATCTTGTTTTGTTGTTGCATTTCGTTTATTAAGTCTCTTACCGATGTTTCTTTTATTTTCTCTCCCTTTTCATCGTATAAGCTTGCTTTTAAAGTTCCTACGTGCTCTTTCACTTTTTCAATAATATTTTCAGGTAATGCTACTTTTACCTTTTCTATAGAAGGACGTTTCATTTGAAGTTCTAAATATTCTTTTGCTGGAATCATATTTGATAAACATTTAACTATTTCCTTTGCTGTCAATTCTTCAACTTCTTTCCCAGGTGGAGCTTGTGCTACATAATCTATATCTGCTACCTGTAATAATTCTTTTAATATTAATTCGCCAGCTCTATCCCCATCTACAAATGCTATTGTATTCTTCTTTTTTGAAAGCTCAATTATGGTTTTTGGTATTGACGCACCCTCAATTGCGATTACATTTTTATACCCATGTTTAAGTAGGTTGATTACATCAGCTCTTCCTTCAACTATTATGATAGTATCGTCTTTAGCTACTCCAGGTCCTGCCGGAAGTCCTTCCTCACCAAATTTAATTATTTCTGACGCCCGTATCTCACTCATTATTTTATCTAATATTTCTTGAGTATCTATGTTTGATTCTTTTTTCCATTTGTTTAAAATTTCCTTAGCTCTTTCGATAATCTGTTCTCTCTTTTTTTCTCTTAGATCTTCTATACTTTTTAAATAGAATTTTGCAGAACATGGACCTACTTTGTCTATGACTTCTATTGCTGCCACGATCAATGCGGTTTCAGCTTTATCTAAACTTGATGGTATAATGATCTCTCCAGTAGTCTTTCCTCCTTCACTGTTTATTTTAACTTCAATTCTACTAATTCTTCCTGTTCTCTGAAGTTCTCGAAGATCTAGCTCTTCACCAAGTAAACCCTCTGTTTGCCCAAAAATAGCACCTATAATGTCAGGTTTTTCAACAACACCGTCCACTTCAAATCCCATGATCACATTATATTTTGCGGTAACAGGAGCTCCTCCCATTTAAGACACCTCTATTTTATTCATCCCTCTTCTTGTTAATTTACAAGTTTGAGAATTAAAATTTATAATTGCTGGTTTATAAATATTCTTTTGGCAATAAATATCTGTTTCATGCGCCTCGGTAGCTCAGCTCGGTGGAGCGGCGGCCTCGTAAGCCGTTGGTCGCGGGTTCAAATCCCGCCCGAGGCTCCAATTTTATTTACGACTTGAAAGTATGATGTTTGTTTGCATATTCATGTTTGGTGGGGCCGGTGGGATTTGAACCCACGACCTTCGCCGCCCGAGGGCGACGTCATACCCAAGCTAGACTACGGCCCCAAAATGCTCATTTAATAAATCCTTCTTTTCTTAGGATGTCTCTAGCGACAATAACACCAGTAGCAGCAGCTATAACAATACCTCTAGATACACCTGCGCCATCACCTGCCACATAGATATTGGGAATATCAGTTTCTAAGAATTGATTAGTTTTAATTCTTTTGGCGGAAAATTTTACTTCAGGAGCGTAAAGTAATGTTGAGGATGTTGCTACTCCAGGAATTATTTCATTGAGAATATCTAACCCTTCTAATATGTCAGTTAAAATTCTATGTGGTAAAACCATTGATATATCTCCAGGAGTGACGGATTTCAAGGTAGGCTGAACATGTCCTTGAGATATCCGTTTCCATGTTGAACGCCTACCCAGTTTTAAATCCCCAAGTTTTTGTAGTATGGGTTTACCACCACCAAGTATTGTTGCTATACGAACTATTGAAAGACCAAAGGCTGTTGTATCTTCTATAGGTTCAGTTAATGATATGCGGACTAAAAATGCAAAATTGGTATTTGAGGATTGCATTCCCGACAACGAGTGCCCATTAACGCCAACAGAACCATCATCATAGAATTCTTGTACAACGTATCCTCGATGATTAACGCAGAATGTCCTTACAAAGTCATCATAAGTGTGCGTGTATATGTGAAATTTTGGATCTCTATTTACCTCAATTATGGGGTCCATTACTACAGCAGGTACCTCGACTCTTACTCCTATGTCTATTGGTTCTGGATGAGTTGGTATTCCAAGTTTTTCCGCTTGCTGAGCAAGCCATGTTGCTCCAATACGTCCTGGTGCCAAAATTATGTATTTCGAATTAAGTATTTTGCCATTCTCTAACTTAACCGACCCTTTATTTATATCAACAACTTTTGTTTTTAATAAAAAGCGTACTCCTCTCCTTTCTAAATCTAATTTAAAATTTTTTATAACTTGTATAGCTTTGTCTGAGCCTATATGACGTTGCGGGATTGGAATAAACTTTGCACCTACTGCAGCAGCCTTTCTTTCCAATTCTTCTATCTTATGTGGCTCTCCATAGTAAAGAGTTTCTGGAGCACCATATTTAAGAAATATTGAATCTACATATTGAACTAGGTTCCAAGCCTCATCATTGCCTATTAACTCAATTAGGTTACCTCCTATGTCTGGCCTTAAATTTAATAGCCCACTAGATAAAGTACCAGCACCACCAACGCCAGACATTATATTGCAAGGAGAACATTTACGACATATGTAATACTCATTTGCAGGACATATCCTTTCTTCCACATCTCTACCTTGATCTATCACCAACAACTTTAAGTTGCTTTTGTATGATAGTTCATAAGCTGAAAAAAGCCCAGCAGGTCCTGCTCCAACAATTATTACATCAAAATCTGCAGACATAATTCCACACTGTATGAAAAGAAACCAACAATATAAATACAAGTGGTTATTTATAATTTTTATTACTAAAATTTAACTGATAACGTTAGTATTAACTATTAACTTGAAATTGAGGTAATACATATGGGGATAAAATGCGTGAGTAATGGTGTTAATTTATCTAATTTAGATTATTTTATAAAAAAATATAAAAAAGAATATCTAAAAGCGTGGAATTTAGTTAATAGGGGGGGAGTAAAGAAATGTGTTTTCATTCCTAGTGGTGTAGAAAGATGGATCGTTGAGGGGAAAAAAAGGAATTATATTATTTTACCCAACATTTTTTGTCAATGTGAAGATTTTTATATATCAGTTGTAATAAAAAGGAGGAAACAGATATGTTATCATTTATTAGCTCAGATGATTGCAGAGAAAACAAAAAAGTACAAAGAAATAGAGATGAAAGATGAGTGTTATTTAAAATTTATAATAACGTAAGTTTTATGTAAAAGATTATCTTGTTTGAGAATCTGATGTACCTTAATTTTTATGAATATGATTTCTATTTTCCACTTTTTCTATTTTCCCATCCCTAATCCAAATTATTCTATCGCTTACTTCCAATATCTTATAATCATGTGTTGCACAGAATATGGTTACATTACTATCTTTATTTATTTTCTTCAGCAACTGCGTTATATTTAAACCCGTATTCAAATCAAGATTGCCAGTAGGCTCATCTGCTAAAATTACTGAAGGACTATTTGCTAATGCCCGTGCAATTGCTACACGTTGTTGCTGACCACCTGAAAGTTCTAATGGTTTATGGTTGATTCTTTCAAGTAAACCTACTTTCTCAAGCAGTTCACGTGCTCTTTTTGTACGTTCTTGCTTTGGGACGCCCGCAAAGATCATAGGTAGCGATACATTTTCTATAGCTGTAAGTATGGGGATTAGATTGAATGTTTGAAATATGTAACCTATTTTTTTACACCTTAACCAAGCTAATTCGTATGCATCTAATTTTGAGATATCTATATTTTCTATGAAAACTTGACCTTTGGTCGGCTTATCTAATCCCCCTATGAGTTTGAATAAGGTAGTTTTACCAGACCCTGAGGGGCCCATTAGTGATAAGTACTCACCTTTTCGTATTTGTATGCTCACATCTTCAACAGCCTTTATTATTGCGCCCCCAAGCTGGTAATATTTCGTTAGATTTAAAGTTTCAACAGAATATTCGAGGGACATGCTTACACCTCATATCTTAATGCATCCGTAGGGTTTATTTTAGAAGCATGGTGTGCAGGATATGCTGAAGCAATTACACTTATAATGATGGCAATAAATAGAGAGATAAATAAAATTTGCATATATGCCATAAGTGGAAGGATACCTCCATATTGAATGATTAGTATAGGAAGTGTAAAAATCATAGCTATAATGAACCCTAGGAGTCCACCTATCATGCCTATCACCAATGCCTCAAAAAGGAACAATTTCAGTATTAACACATTTCTCGCACCCAAACATTTCATGACTCCTATCTCTCTATACCTTTCTGCAACAGAAATTAACATCGAATTAAAAATCGTTATTATACACACAACTACAGATATTGTTGAGACCCATAATTGATATTCATTTAAATTAACTACAAATAAACTTGCATTAGACTTAGAAATATATGAAGAACTAATAATCATCATGGAAGAAACTAACGCAACACCTAAAAAAACATTAAAAATGGAGAGAAGTATTCTACCTTTTCGTTTTCGCATATTTTGTACAGTTAAGTAAAGTAGATCTTTCATCGAAACCTTCATCGGTTGATATTTCATAACTTATTCATTCATAATTTTACTCACCAGATATTTAAAACTTAAATATTAAGAAAGCCAACTTATTTCTGACAATTATGGAGACAAGTCTACAAATTACAGTGCTGACCATCTTCTCAATAGTTATACTGATATTATCATTAAGTTATGTATTTATTGAAAAAGTTAAAGAAACAAAGAAAGAGTAAAGGTGATGATAAAATGGGTAAAAAATATAAAAAGAAATTACCTATAAAGCCACCGAAAAAGATACCTACGGTTTTTCAATGCCCAAATTGTGGTAAAAAGTCAGTAAATGTTGAAATTGATGAAAATAGAGGGGAAGCAACTATAACTTGTGGAAATTGCGGTATAAATGTGAAGATAGAAATCCCATCTATTTTCACAACTGTCGATGCATATGGTAGGTTTATAGATCTATATTACTCTGGAGGAATTAAAGTTGGTGAGGGAAAGGAACATGAACATAAGAATTGGTAAGGTAGAAAAATATCTTGTTGAAAGAATAGAGCAAGAAGGAGCGATACACATCACTTTGATAGACCCAGATAAAGTAAATCTAAAGATAATAACTCATGTAAAAGAGGCTGTGGAAGCAGGGACTTCAGCAATAATGATTGGAGGTAGTATTGGAGTTTGTGAAAGAAATCTTGATGATATAATACTTAACATAAAAAAGGAAATAAAAGATGTACCAATAATACTTTTTCCAGGGAATGTTTCAGGAATAAGTAGATACGCAGACGCCATATGGTTTATGTCACTTTTAAACTCATCTAACACATATTATGTAATTGATGCACAAGCTCAAGGGGCAATAATAGTTGAAAGATATGGACTTGAGGCTATACCGATGGGATACATAATACTTGGAGAAGGAGGTGCAGCAGGATATATAGGCTATGCTAGGCCAATACCATATAATAGACCAGAAATAGCTGTAATGTATGCGTTAGCCGGAAACTATCTTGGAATGCGGTATATATATTTGGAAGCAGGCTCTGGGGCTAAAGAACCAGTACCTCCAGAAATTATACATGCTGTGAAGAAGGTAGTTAAGGGAAAAGTAATAGTAGGTGGCGGAATAAGAACAGTAAATCAAGCCATCAATGCTGTTAAGGCAGGAGCAGACATAATCGTTACGGGGACATTAATAGAAGAAGGAAACGGCAAACGTATAAAGGAAATAATAAAAAGTATTCGTAACAAAAATGAATATTTATTGTGAATTATGAGGATAATGATTCTGTATTTCAACAACATTATTTTATGGTTCCTATAGGAATCAAAAACATTAAACACATCTATTTAAAAGAATTAAGTTATAATGTAAGATCAAGAGTAATGAAAAATTAATTATAGTTTAGATATTGTTAATTAGATGGATGAATTATGTATGTTTTGATGAGTGATTCGTATAAGGAATATTTTAATAACCTTAAACTTAAAGTCAAAGAATTATATGAAATAGCGAATAAGGTTAAGAAGAATAGTTTTGATCCCTCACAAAAATGTGAAATATATTTGGCAAATAATCTTGCAGAAAGAGTTGAAGGATTGCTTGCTGAATATGGGGTTACAAAGATATCAGAAAGAATAAACGAATTATTAAAAAATAATAGCAAGGAAATAGTTGCATTAAAAATAGCTGAGGAAATAGTATATGGCAAATATGGTGATTTTGATATTGAGAAGCGCGCAGAAATAGCTTTGAGGGCAGCACTTGCCATACTAACTGAAGGAATAACGGCTGCGCCAATTCAAGGAATAAATAATGTAAAAATAAAGAAGAATCATGATAGGACAAAGTATCTAGCTGTTTATTATGCAGGACCAATAAGGTCTGCAGGTGGTACGGAGCAAGCACTAACAGTATTTATAGCAGATTATATTAGGCAACTTTTACACTTAGATAAGTATAAACCTACTGATAATGAAGTAAAAAGATACGTAGAAGAAATAAGATTATATGAAAAATATGTTGGGAAATTTCAATACCATAATAGCGAAGAAGAAATAGAGAAAGCTGTAAGGAGAATACCTGTTGAAGTCACTGGATTGCCTACTACTCAAATTGAAGTTAGTGTAAATCGTGATTTACCTCGAGTTGAAACAAATAAGTTGCGTGGGGGGGCATGTAGAGTAATAAATGATGGAGTCCTTGGGAAAGCTTCAAAATTAATGAAAATTGTGAAATCAATAGGAATTCAAGGGTGGGAATGGTTATCAGAAATAAGCAAAAAGGAGGATGAAGGCGAAGAAGGGGTTAACGAAAAATATTTAGAAGACGTTATAATTGGGAGGCCTATATTTGCACATCCATCAAGGGTAGGGGGATTTAGGTTAAGGTATGGTAGGAGTAGGAACACAGGAATAGCAGCTATAGGTTTGAATCCATATACTATGGCTATTTTAGGAGATTTCTTAGCAATTGGTACACAAGTTAAAACTGAAACTCCAGGGAAAAGTGGTTTAGTAATGTCTGTTGACACTATATGGGGACCTATAGTAAAATTAACTGACGGAAGTGTAATTAGAATATCATCTCAAACTGACGTTGAAAAGGCTAGAGACAAAGTAAAGGAGATAATATTTTTAGGGGATATACTAATATCATATGGAGATTTTTTAGAAAACAATTGCCAACTTTTGCCAGCTGGTTATGATGAGCAATGGTGGAGTGGGGAAGTACTGTTGAAAGTTAAAGAAAAGTACAATAACAATTTAAGTGTCTTAGAATCAAAAATACGAATAAGTAAGGAAAGATTGGAGGATATTATTTATAATAATGTCAAACCATCTGCTGAAGAAGCAATAAAAATTGCTATGGAATTAGAAGTTCCTTTACATCCAATTTACTCATATTATTGGAAGGGAATAAGCCCCAGCGATGTACTTTATCTTAGGAATTGGATTTTAAATGAAACAAGAGAATACATAGATCCAAATAATGTGGCCTTAGATTACGATCAAAAAGTGAAAATAATATTGGAGGACATATGGATGCCGCATGAATATGATCATGATAAAAGGAAGATCATTCTAAACAAGGAAGATTTTAAAATTTTAGAAACATGCTTAAAAGAGTATTCTGAAAAGATTCTTGAGGCAAAAAATGGTTTAGAAGCTATTAATTTAATTTCAAAAATTAAGATGAGAGATATTGCACCAACATTTATAGGATTGAGAATGGGTAGACCTGAGAAAGCGAAAGAAAGAAAGATGAAGCCACCAATACATGCTTTATTTCCCGTCGGAGTAGGGAAGAATAATAGAAACATAATTGAAGCTGCTGGAAATAAAAATGTTGAAATAGATGCTGCTCTTAGAGTTTGTGGGAAATGTGGAAAGAAAACAATATATTATAGATGCAATGAATGTGGAGGAGACACAATAGAAGTAAAAGTATGCAAAAAATGCGGTTTAAATACAATTGAAGATAAATGTAGAAGATGTAATGAAGAAACAATACCATTACGCAAACAAATATTTGATCTGTATGAAGAGCTTAAGAGAGCATGTATAAATTTAGATGTTACTTCCCCCCCAAGAATAGTTAAAGGAGTAAAGAAGTTAATGAACAAACATAAAACACCAGAACCTCTTGAAAAAGGAATTCTAAGAGCAAAACATGATGTGTTTGTCTATAAAGATGGAACTGTAAGGTTTGATGCCACAAACGCTCCATTAACACATTTCAAACCAAAGGAGATAAAAACTTCAATTGAGAAATTGAAGGAATTGGGATATACAAAGGATATTTATGGAAATGAATTAAAAAGTGATGAACAAATACTTGAATTAAAGGTACAAGACATTATAATACCAGTAGAAGCAGCAGATTATTTAGTTAAAGTATCTAAATTCATCGACGAATTACTTGTTAGATATTATAAGACCGAACCTTTTTATAACATAAAAAGGAGGGAAGATATAATAGGACATGTAGTCATCGGTTTGGCACCGCATACTTCATGTGGCGTAATTGGCAGGATAATAGGTATTACAGATGCTAAAGTATGTTTTGCTCATCCATACTGGCACGCGGCAAAGAGAAGAAATTGTGATGGAGACGAAGATTCAATAATTTTAGCTTTAGATGCATTTTTGAATTTTTCTAAAACATACTTACCAGAAAAGGTGGGAGGATACATGGATGCACCACTTGTTGTAACTCTAATTATAGATCCACATGAAGTTGATGATGAAGTATTTAACATGGAAGTATGTAGTAAATATCCAACTGAATTTTATGAGAAAACATTAACAAATGCGGATCCTAAAACTGTAAGTGAAATCATTGAAAAAGTGAAGGATAGATTGGGGAAAATATCACAATACGAAGACTTAAAGTTCACAATAGATACAACATATATTGACAAAGGACCAAAGGTTTCAGCATATAAAAAGTTAAGAACAATGAATGAAAAAATAATTCTCCAAATTAAGATGGCTGAAAAAATTCGTGCAGTCAATGTTAGGGACGTTGTGGAAAGGGTTTTACAACATCATTGCATACCAGACCTTATGGGAAATCTGAGAGCATTTTCCACACAAATTGTACGCTGTACAAAGTGCAATGCAAAATACATCAGACCTCCTCTTTCGGGTAAATGTAAAAAATGCGGAGGAAATCTTTCATTAACAGTCCATAAAAGTAATATAATGAAATACATGGCCTTCGCCGAAAACTTAGTTGCAAAATACAATTTGCCAGTCTATTATAAGCAAAGGCTAGATTTGATTAAAAAAGAAATACAATTGTTATTTGAGAAAAGTGAGAGGGGGAAGCAATCAAAGATTGTTGATTTTTTGGTATGAAATTATGAAATATAATTTTGGCATTATTATTTTATGGTTCCTATAGGAAACATAAAACTGTGTGAATTGTCGTTTATTTCAAAAGGAATTGAATGAGATTAAAATCGCTAATGACTCCAATAAGATTACCATTAATGTCGACCACTGGGAGTAAATGAGTGTCTAGGTCCCTCATTTTTTTAGCACATTGATTTATTGGTGTTTCTTCCCTCACAACATTAACTTTACGCGACATTATTTCACTTATCGGTTTTTCAGGGAGCGTAAGTTTTTTGCTACCAATGTATATAATTGTTAAAGAATCCCAATCCCATTCTTGACCTTCAACTGATGCCTTTAATGAAGACTTGTATTCACTCATTATAATGTCAGCATGATTAAAAATGTCAGAAATTGAGAATGTTCCCACAACTTCAAGTCTTGTGTTTATAACTAACAATGTCGGCACTTTTGATAATTCCATAATTTTCCATGCAACATTGATCGGAGTTGCATCCCATACAGCAAGAACCTTTCTTTCCACGAATTCTCTTATAGGATAGTTGAACATACCATTGGTGAGTAATTTATAAACAATATCGCTAATTGTTATTATTCCCACTAACTCATCTTGATCTATAACCGGGAGATATCTAATATTATGCTTAACAAAAAGGTGAGCAGCATCTTTAATGCTACTTGAAGGAGAAATATGTAAAGGATTTCGCATCATTACTAGTGCTGTTTGCTCCTCAGAAGGTTTCTCCAAGAAAGAAAAGCGAGTAATTAATCCAACCAATTTTCTAGTGCCTTTCTTCACAACAGGTAAACATGTAACTTTATGTTTCTTCATTATTGACAAAACTTCCGTTCTTGTACTTGGCACCTCACAATATATCACATTTTTTGTCATTAAATCCTTAACGCATAATTTTTCATACATATACTTCCCCCCACTCCCTAATTATTCACCTCTTACATGTTATATTGTCCATGTTTTTCTAATTGTAACAGAACAACTTCAATCGAAATAATTGTTCAAATAATCTATGACACTTTAATCCTTTTATAATTTTTTGTTCTTACTTAAGATGATGATTTGAACTATGGGATTTTTCATTATTATTTTATGGTTCCTATAGGAAACATATGTTATATTGGACATATACATGGATTTTGTTTGCAGCGAGGACAATATGAATTATACTTTGATTTAAATGCTTCTTCTAAGTTTATATTCAAGAGATTAGCTATGGAAATAAGCCAAGCAAACACATCAGCAATTTCACTTTTGATTTCAGCTTTTGATCCATTTCTCAATGCTTTCGCAAGTTCTCCTACTTCCTCGATGAACCATATGAAGGTTTTTTCCAATCCTCTTAGACTATCTTTGTTGAAATATAGGGCTCTTATCATATCCTGAGCATCATTTAAGTTCATGTTTCATCGCATAATATTAGAATAATGATAAAAAAATATTTATCTTCAAAGGAGCTTTGATAATAAATGATAAAGATGCCAAAGAAGAAGAGAGACAGCACGTACATGCCCGTCACAGGGGCGGGGCTCATACGTTTTTTCGAGGAGGAAATGAAGGGAATAAAGATCACTCCATTACAAATAGTAATAATAACCATGATATTCATCATAGTGATTATAATGGGAAACATGGGCATTCTTTCGTTCATAAAAATATGAATATAAAAAGATAAGGAAGATAGTAATTATTAAAGAAGAAGGTAAAGGTAAAGTAGTAAAATGCATTTATCCATTCATTGTCCCATTGCATATAAGCAGCTCCTAATTTAGATGACGTCACATCCTAACAGCAACGTTTCTCTTGCCGAAGGACCTGACTTGGTTAATGACCACCTAAATTAGGTAAAGTTTTAATTTATTTATCATAAAATGATGATAGCGATAAATTGATGTGATTTCTAGTCACATTGATGTCACATATCACCTTTTTATCACATTAATTATAGTTTAAATTATGTTCGTTGACCTATTTGCGATTTGATATTTGGCAATGACATTATAATAATTCGTAATAAACAAGGATGTATAAACACCTTTGATGTTATCATGTAAGATGTAGAATTAGCAGAGGCAATAAACCTTATTGAAGATTGCAAGCAATCCTTCACCTTGAACTTAATAACATTCATAACGTACACTACTTTTTAATTGTGAAAATCATTTCAACGTTTTCTGGTATGAATAGTAAACTTAAGTTATGAGAAGAATTAGTTGCGTCTAAGTAAACTAAAAAATCATCATATCAATTTTAATATTTCAACCTTAATTTGGAAACAGTATCTAGAAGCCTTCTTAATAGGCATGTTACTGACATAAACCCTGGAGTTATTTTCTTAAGTATATTTTAATAGTTGAGCCAAGAAAGTTCTTCGACATGATCAAATACTCATCCTAGACATTTAAATAAAAATCTTATTGAGCTTGACTTATGAATTAATTAGGAATTCCTGAAGATTTCATTAAATTTTAACCAAGTACTTCAGAAATGTACATGCATATACACATACCCCCTGAAATTTCTAAGAATGCATAATTAAGCAAAGTTTGGCTATGCATTCATTATGAAGTTAAGTATAGCAACATCATTACTAAAAACTCCAGCCAAGGGAGACTTAGATCGTCATTCTTCATATTTACTATACAAATTAATGTTTAAAAAGTGGCTTAGAAGAGAGAAATTGAGAATGAATGCATTAAAATCAAAATTTTTTATTTATTATAAGATTTAACTTGAATCAGGCATACATTATTGATCAGTTATTACACCAATTTATATCTGGGGTGGTTCCAAATCACAATATAAAAATCATTATAGAATAGAGGACCATAAATAGTGAAACACTGTTATAAAAGAAAGATCATTGAAAACGTGAAGGAAAAGTTGTTATCATTCTCTAACTTTAGTAAAGTAAATGTTTTAAAGTTTTAGAATAAAATTTTTAATAATAATATCAAAAGTTAAATTAAGATACGCTTTATACCTACAAGACTTTCTATTAATATCTACGAGGCTGTACCAGCATTTAATATTAAAAGTATTAAAAGGATGTTAAATTATGAAAGTTCAGAATACAGCAGAAAAGAGTGCCAGGGTAATTGAAGATGTCAACGCATGATTAACATACTAATCTCCAAGCATGTTTTTTAGAGTTATTGAGTAGTATTTTAAACGGTATAACATAGTGGATGTCGTGGTAAAGTTCAAGATGTTATATATGATCAGCAGTAAATATACCACAAATAAGTGACAGTCACATACGTTGTATCACATTCATGTGACGATCATATCTGAAGACCATAAATTTATGTTAATTAAATTAGAGGGAGATACTGGTAGATGATGATTGATAGGGGGGATCCAATAAAAATTCACATAATAGTTATTTTTAGTTACCCAGAATATTGAAGTAGAATAGGATATATTGTGATGAATGTAACGTTTCATCCAAAAGAGCTTTAAATAAGAAGTGATATAAAAATCATATAGATGTAAATATGAGTGAAGAACACCAAAAAAGAGAAAGTACAAACAGTATTGAAGAATCCTACAAGGAAATTATAGCCTATTTAGAATTAATTAACAGAAAATTTTCAAGGATAAGGATGCTAGAAGAGAGACTTGAGAACTTGGAAGAAAATTTAAACATTATAATTAGTAGGATGCGCAGAATAGAGGACCTGTTACGTGATTACATTGGTGCTTATGAGGAAAGGAGTAGAGGACCCGCTATATCCATACGCCCAAAGAGTTATAGTGAAAAACCGATCATTGAAAAACCAAGGGAAACAGTCGAAGAAATAAAGGAGAAGAAAATAGCGACGCCTACAAAAGAAGAGAAAACTGGTGAAGAAATAATAAATAAAATAAATACTTTAACCGAAACCGAAAAACAAATAATAAGCATACTTGCAAAAAACCCCGATATCAGGGGTGGAACAGCACTAGCTAGACGTATAGGGAAAACCAGGGAGCATGTAAGTAGACTTTTGAAAAAACTTGCAGATGAAGGCATATTGTTAAGGGATGAAAAAAGCTGGCCATACAAGTATATAGTCCCTGATAAAATAAAACAGTATATTATAGTAGATAATGATGTGAAATAGTGACTTTAAATCACATAATCACATAGAATTTGATGCTTCAAGAGAAATACGGTACATACGGTTTATTCTAGACCCTTTACATGATAAAATCCCTGAGCGATTTAATCTTGATAAGTAAGATGAAACAGTATTCAAAGGTAATCGTTCCCCATAATACCTATAGTATGCGTCAACAACATCCTTCGTAGTAAACCAACGATCTTTAAACTCTTTCTCCAGCAATATTATCAGCGACTCTTTGATACTATTCCTTTTATGTGATATGTTAACATCTGTGATTTCATTTTGAGAATAATTATCACTAGGAAGCCCTGTCAACTCAATCAATTCAACCAATTGCTTTATTTTCTCAACATCAAAGGATCCTTCAATAGAGATCGTGATTTTATTACCGTCAGGAGACGTATACTGCAATAACCATTTCCCTCCCTTCCTTGAACCATGCACCAATGTTATACACCTCCAAACATGCTGAGCTAATAGAAATGAAGAAACATTAATATATGGAAAGTAAGGGAAATATAAAAGTTACTTTTCTGTAATCAGTGTTTACGTCAGTATGAATATAATTAAAAGATAAATATAATCACGCTTTTTGAAAAATAAAGTTTTTCTGCCAAAAAATCGGTATTAAATTATTTCAGAAAACCAAATAGAGTTTAAATAGTATTTTTTCCTTTTTTTTCAAAATTCCATTGGAAATTATGGGGTTCGACTGTTGACATCCAATTATTAGAAATATTCAAAAAGATGGAGGCATATTAGGATAAAAATTGATAAAATTTAAGGAAGATATCACCATTAAATCCTAGGTAAAGTGGATAGCAAATAACTTTGACTAAACAGTGAACTATTAACAAACTGATTTGGTTAAAGCAAATGTTGTAACCTAGATCTATAAAATCAAAAAATGTTTTTGGTGATGATGTCAGTTAACATTAACTTCATTATGGGCATTTTATTTCATGATGCTTATGATAGAAAAATTTATATATTGAAATTGAAACATCTGTGAACATTACAATCATAGTTCATCATGTATAGAACATAAACTACTACATTAAAGCCTTTTTGATAAGTAAATGTATCCATATGGAACTATGAATCTAATGAGAAAATTGAAGCGAATGGTGAATCGCCATCATGAATTTTATCATGGTCTATGATTCCATATGGAACCATAAACCATCAAAGAAGTATGTTAAAGAAAGAAAGAGCGTTCTGTGTAGTGATCTCAGAAACTAATTCGATGTTTATATTTTTTAACTCGGAAATCATTTTTGCTGAGTAAATTAAATTGGCAGGTTCGTTTCTCTGGTTGGCATAAGGTGAGAGGACAGGCGCATCGCTTTCTAGCATAATAGATTCTAATGGAATATTTTTAACTAGTTGCTGTTTTTGTGAGGACCTTACTATTGATGGAGGAATAGAAAAGAAGAAACCATTTTCTACAGCTTTTTTAGCCCAACTTATTTTACCATCAAATGCATGTAAAATTACCCTTTTTACATTTTCACTTATAAGGAGCTCTATAGCATCATCTCCCGCATTTCTTGAATGAACTATGATGGGTAAATTAACCTTCTTAGCAAAGGCTATCCATGAAATAAAAATTTCTTTTTGCTTATTTCTCAATGAAGAATCACGTATATAGTAATAATCTAGACCTACTTCACCTATACCTATGATTACATCAAGATTGTTGACTATAAAAGATTGATATTCTGTCAAAGTATTAATGTCAAAATTTGTGGAATCCCAGCCGCATGTCAAGAAGAGGAAATTCTTATGGGAATTCATCAATTTTATAGTTTTCATCGCTTCATCTTTTGAAAAAGCACAAGATATTATGGCAATAACATTGGATTTCTTCGCTCTCATGAGGACTTCTTCACGATCATTATCAAAACACCCATCCATGATATGGCAATGCACATCAACAAACCTCATAATCAACACCAACTAAAAATTAGAACATCAAATTCTTGAAAAGAGATCCCTAACCTGCTTTAATATGAATCTAAAGAATTCTTGCGTTTGTAACGGTCTAAGGCGGTATGCAGCTACTATTATCCTTGCAAATATTTCATCAGATGGCAGGTCCTTTCTTTCAGTTCTTCCTACATACCGATATATTTGGGCACGGGTTATTCCAATTTCTTTTGCGGCCTTTGAAATATTACCACCACAAGCATCGATAACTAAGTTGAGTAATTTTACTCTTTCATTTAATGGAACGAATTGTGCCAGTTTTTGTGCTCTTTCAATGTCAATATACGACAAGGGGGCACCCCTTAATTTCTATTGGAAAATACTCTGATTAATTACTTTTGGTTTATATGTTGAATAAATACTCTATTAGTTAAAAGGTTTAATTAATATATAATGCTTTTTATAAAGAATGTTAGATATTTTAGTCAAAAATATTCGAAACATTAAATTTACAACTTTTTCAAGAATATCAACTTTTATTTCCAGTGGAAAAAGAGGGGCCGCTCTTAGAGCAAAAAAGACCTGAGTAAGTATTCCGGGTAAACATGTTAATGCTCTTGGTATGCTCTCAAAAATTATATAAAGTATGGGGTTTCAGTGGTGTAAAAAGGAGGAGGATTGCTCATGTATTCAAAGCAGGACCTGAACCTTATGTTTGCGATTCATGTATTCGACTGCTTTACACTTTAAGTAGATTCAGATTTTACTTTGTAAAGCTAGGTCCTGAAAAATAAGCTACGATCAAAGCTAAGTATGTCATCAATTTGCTTCAAAATATATTCATAATTTTCATCTTTCCATATTAAAAATGCACGATCAAGTTCTCGTGTAATTTGGCTTTCTTAGGTATTAACCGAAAGTCTTGTAGGTATAAGTGTAGATCGTATATTTGTATGATTCTATTCCAGTGGTTACATCTACAATATGGAAAGAAGTCTTACATTGCGACTATGTATAGTGTAAGAATTCCGTTTTAGAGAAGCTTCAATACGATTTGCATTATATATACTTGGTAGCGGGGGGTGGATTTGAACCACCGACCTCGGGGTTATGAGCCCCGCGGCATAACCTGGCTAGCCCACCCCGCTTTTAATCTATTTTTCTAATGTTGCTTTTCTGGGCAATAAGTTTTACTATTCTATTCCCCCTTATTTATTAGTTAATGTTAGCGTGAAGGGTTTCACTCCAATACCAATTTTTTATCATTTTTTGCTGCGAATTATTTACTCTTTCATTCGTATATCTTATTAATGGTTTTGTTAAATGTCTATGTGATCGTGGTGGTGGTAGATAAATTCCTTCGTAGATGTTTCTCAAAACAACTTCTTCTTCCTTCCTTAAATTTATACCAGCCTTATATTTGCATTTCTCACATTCGAATCCTTTGTTTTTTCCTTCACTTTTCATAGTTGCTCCACATACGGGGCATTTTGGATTTCTTTTCCTAACAATTTTTTCTAATTTTTTTACATACAGTTTTTCCACATTTATTGTTAAAGTATTGTTATGTTCTTTTACAACTCCGTAGACTTTTATTATATCTCCACATTGTAGTTGCATAGCCATCTTTTTAAGTCGTTTGGTAGGTTCATAAATTGCGCATTCAATAGTGTCATTACATTCATCTGTTATGGTTAGTATTAAGTGGCCTCCTTTTATTATTTTTGGTGGGCTAGAGATTTTACCTAGTAGCTTTACAGCGTCATAGCACTTTAATTCTTTGATTCTTTTTATATCCATGTAGTGCATATCTGTGCCTTGGTTTGTTTTGTAAATCACCCATCTTTCTATAGGCTCATATACTTTTATTTTTTGGAATGCAGTTAGCAGGATTTCTGGGCTCTCTCCTCTTATTCCAAATAATACTGGGTCAGGTCCTCTTGGAGTAATTAATATTCTATTTTTCTCGTAATCTATATTGTTAAATGTATAGGGGGATGTTAATTTATCCATTTCATATACACTTTTTTCATCTATTTCCCTCTTTTTCCCATAATTCTCTTTCCTCCTATAAGCTAAGAGTTCGAATGTGTAATCCCCCTCGTCAAGTGTCAACCCTATTGCGCTTATTGCTCCTATAATGCCCCTTTTCTTATCATTGAGTGTGAACAATTTTAGATTACTTCTTTCTGCAATTTTTACTGCTTGATCTATATCTATTACTCTTCTTACACTCTCATATGCAAATTCTTTTAAAAAAATTGGTACTTCTCCTTTTAAGAATGCTATTGTCGGTTCTGTATTTTCATCTATATATGCATTTTCTAAAACTTTTTTGATAACCTCTTCTTCAATTTTTGTTACTTCATCATGTGTGACTTCTATTCTCAATGCTATAGCTCCGTTACCTCTAGTTTTCCAAGGTATGTTTGGGTTTAACCTTATCAAGTTTGGGTAATCTAGAAATTTGACTTTTTCATTTTTTAAAAGTTCTTCAATTACTAATGCTCCTACATATGTTGTACATCCACCACTGAGTGAATCTGTATCATCGATTCCTATATGCATCTTTATGTGCATAAATAACATTAAAAAGTGGAGGGTGTTTTGCTAAATATTTTATTTTTTTCCTGCCTCAACAACGATCATAGTCAACGTCGATCGTACTTTACTCATTTTCCTTATTTTTAGTGTTATTATTTCCTTTAGCTTATCTATATTTTCTGCTCTGACCTTTGCAATAATGTCATATACACCGTAGATTACATACGCTTCTTCTACCCCCTCAATTTGTATAATTTCTTTTGCAACTTCTCTTTCAGCACCAATTTCAGTATTTATAAGTACAAATGCCATACTCATAATATTCTCCTTCTTAATTTATTACGAAACTAAAATTTAAGCTTTAGCAAATGAACTTTATATTCTGATGGTGTCTTCTTTAATGGTTAATGAGCTACCTCCTTTATACGTTTGGCATTTGCATGAATGCGATCCTCATAAATGTACTTCAATAAAACTAAAAAAGCATGGTTTTGTCAAGTTTATTCCATCTCTGAAGTATGCAAATAAATCTTCTATAGTTTTAAACCCTTTATCAAATAAAGTATTAAGCGTAACTGATAAATCGATGGTAGAAAAGTGGGGTTTAGTTGTCATAGACTGTTCGTGGAAAGATACTACTATTTTGGACAAATTTAAAAACATTAATATGGGAAGAAGATTGCCTTTATTTTTTGCTGCCAATCCAACTAATTATGCGAAACCATACATTTTAAGTAGCGTTGAAGCATTTGCATCTGCTTTAATAATAATAGGGAAATTGAATCTTGCCGTAAGATTGTTATCTCTTTTTAAATGGGGTGAAACCTTCCTCTTCCTAAATAAATTGTTAATAGATTCTTATCTGAAAGCAAGAGATGAATTTGAAATTAGAAGAATTGAAGAAGAGTTCTATCGACATTACGTAATTAAGTAGGGGGTGTGTGGTGGTAGCCCACCTTTTGTTTTAGCAGGATTCGTCTAAGCGGCCTACCCGAGCCTCATGTGGCCCTCATAGGCTCCTTTTTGGCCTTACCCCCGCAAGCTGGCCGTTGCAACCAATCTTCCAGCCTCATCAATAGCTTGCTCGGCCTTTTACAAGGCCTATGCTACATCATCTTCATCTAGCTGGAAGGGGTGTCGTTTCTGTGCCACGCTAGGATTCTCATCCTACCCCTATAAGTGGGGTTGCGGTGCCACAATGGGGGTGGGCTTCCTCAGGCAAGGAGTACACTCCTTGCCCGGCGCCTGCTCCACCACTCACCCCCCACATTGCCATGCATAGTTGGGAATATCGTTTGGCATATTTTGCAAGTTATGCCACCTCGGGTTATTGGGAGTGGCAGGCTGAGTGCCTCGACCTTTCGGTCTTGGCACGTACACCCCCACCCCATCAACGGGATCTTCTATCCCCACCCTCGTCTCCAGCAGGGTATAGTCGCCTATACCCTCGCTGGAGAATGGCCGCCTATTTTCGGGGAGGGCTTCCCGCTTAGATGCTTTCAGCGGTTATCCCCCGTGGCGTGGCTGCCCGGCGCTGCCTTGTCAGACAACCGGTACACCAGAGGCCACGGCGCCCCGTTCCTCTCGTACTAGGGGCACCTTCCCCTCAGGCGGCCAGCACCCCCAGTAGATAGAGCCCGACCTGTCTCACGACGGTCTAAACCCATCTCACGTTCCCCTTTAATGGGCGAGCAGCCCCACCCTTGGGAGCTGCTGCACTCCCAGGATGGGAAGAGACGACGTCTGGGTACCAAACCGCGGGGTCGATGTGAGCTCTCGCCCGCGACGAGCCGGTTACTCCCGGGGTAACTTTTCTGTCATGTCCGGCCCCCACCAAGGGGGGCACGAACGTTCGCTAGGCCCGGGTTTCCCCCCTGTACCCCTTGCGTTCAAGGGTACAGTCAGGCCGGCTTTTGGCCTTGCCCTCTACAGCGGGTTTCTGACCCGCTTGAGCCGACCTTTGGGCGCCTGTGTTACCTTTTCGCAGGCGTGCCGCCCCAGCCGAACTGCCCACCTGCCGTTGTCCCCGACCATAACGGTCGGGTTAGGGGGATAGTTGCGGAAGGGTGGTGTTCCATTGGCGCCTCCATAACCCCCGAAAGGGCTACTTCACAGGCTCCCACCTACGCTATGCATCCACAACCATCCCTCAGCAGCAGGCTGCAGTAAAGCTCCACGGGGTCTTCTCGTCCCACTGGGGGTTGGTGGACTGTGCACCACCAGGTGGGTTCACCGGGTCCTGGGCTGGGACAGTGGGGACCTCGTTGATCCATTCATGCACGCCGGAACTTACCCGGCAAGGCATTTGGCTACCTTAAGAGAGTCAGAGTTACTCCCGGCCTTCGGTGGCGCTTCACCCGGTTGGACCCGGGCTTCACGGACCACCAGTGGCCAGGATTCAGCCCCCGTACACACCCTTACGGGCTAGCGGGGACCTATGTTTTTATTAAACAGTCGGGCCCCCCTGGTCACTGCGACCTGAAGTCCCCAGCTTTAGCTGAAGACTTCAGGCACCCCTTCTCCCGAAGTTACGGGGCCAATTTGCCGAGTTCCCTAGCCCCAGGTTAACCCCGACACGCCTTGGGCTTCTCACCCAGAGACACCAGTGTCGGTTCTAGGTACGAGCATGGGGGATCCTTTCCAGTCCCCTTTTCATGGCCTCCAGGGATCGGCTGAACTGCCAGAGGCAGCTCATCACGCCTTCGTCCGGTTCTCACCATTACGGTTCTCCCCGGACTTCAGCGCTTGAATGGGGCGACGGCCCCACTCAGCCTACCCTGAAGGGTCGGGGACTGGACTTGCGTTGCCGCAAACGTACCCCCATGGCACCGGAATATTAACCGGTTTCCCTTTCGGTGGGTGCGAGTTACGCCCCACCTTAGGATCGGCTAACCCTCGGCTGACGACGCATTGCCGAGGAACCCTGGCCCTTTCGGCGGCCGGGATTCTCACCCGGCTTTGCTGTTACTACCGCCAGGATCTGCAATCCTAGCCGGTCCACTAGGCCTCACGGCCTAGCTTCTGACCAGCTAGGACGCCCTCCTACCGGATCACTCCCCCAATGGGGGAGTGCCCCGAGGTCTCGGCGGCCGATTTAAGCCCCGTTAATTTTCGGGGCCTCCGGCCTCGGCGGGTGAGCTGTTACGCACTCTTTAAAGAATGGCTGCTTCTAAGCCTATCTCCCCGCTGTCTAAGGCCGGAGACGCCCTTCGGGACACTTAATCGGCACTTTGGGGCCTTAACCTCGGTCTGGGTTGTTCCCCTCTCGGCGCTCAGGCTTACCCCGAGCAACCCGTCTCCACCCTTCTACGGCGTTAATGGGTTCGGAGTTTGAAAGGGTGACGGGGTCTTTCGACCCCTGATCACCCAATCAGTGCTCTACCCCATTAACTGCCTCCGGGTGGGCCGGGCTGGGACCCGCTTCGGAGGGAACCAGCTATCACCGGGCTAGATTGGTCTTTTGCCCCTAGGCCCAGGTCATGGGAGTGAGTTGCACGTCAACACCCCTTCGGGCCTCCATCGGGGTTTCCCCCGACTTCACCCTACCCAGGCCTAGATCGCCCGGTTTCTGGTATCATGATTGTGGCTTCGGGCCCTTTCAGACCCCGCCCCTCGCCAGCAATATGCTGGCTGCGGGCAGTCGGTTTCCCTACGCCTTCGGGGTTTACCCCCTTAAACTCGCCACAATCATGAACTCCCTGGCCCGTGTTTCCAGACGGAAGGTATAACCCTGATCATCTTCCCTCGTACTCACCTGTCGCCAGGTTTTCCTTCGGGAAGACTCATTTCTTTCGGGCTATACCCTATGTAGCCACATGGTTTCAGGCTCTTTTCACCCCCCTTCCGGGGTGCTTTTCAGCTTTCCCTCACGGTACTAGTTCGCTATCGGTCTAGGGACGTATTTAGCTTTGGAAGTTGGTGCCTCCCAACTTCCCACGACCAAACCAGGTCGTGGTACTCTGGGCTCAGCTTCTCCCCTGGGGTTACGTGTACGGGGCTGTCACCCTCTACGGCGGGCCATTCCAGGCCACTTCCACTTCCCCCAGTAGGGAGAAATATGCTGAGCCCCATTAACCTTACATCCCTGCTAGGTTATCCCTAGCAGGTTCGATTTGAGCTCTTCCCCTTTCGGTCGCCCCTACTCAGGGAATCTCTGTTGATTTCTCTTCCTCCCCCTACTAAGATGTTTCCGTTCGGGGGGTTCCCCTTCGGGGATCCAAAAAGGATCCCCGAATGACATGGGCTTTTAACCCATGTCAGGAAGTCCCATTCGGAGATCTCCGGTTCAAAGGCTGCATGCGCCTACCCGGAGCATATCGCCGCTTGCCGCGTCCTTCCTCGGCGCCCTAGCCAAGCCATCCACCATGTGGCTTACCCGTGGCATAACTTGCAAAATATGCCAATTAACGTTCCCAACTATGCATGGCGATCATAAGGGTATAACCCCCTTCGCCCTTCATCTGAAGGGGTTCCCCTTCAGATTGCATATTTAATGGACCCAATCCCCACTCATGGCCCCCCATTTATAACTTAGGAGGTGATCCGGCCGCAGGTTCCCCTACGGCCACCTTGTTACGACTTCTCCCTCCTCATCGAGCTTAGATTCGCCCTGACCCTTTGCGAGCCAGAGCTCATCTAAGCCCGACTCGGATGGAGCGACGGGCGGTGTGTGCAAGGAGCAGGGACGTATTCACCGCGCGTTGGTGACGCGCGGTTACTAGGGATTCCATGTTCACGAGGGCGAGTTGCAGCCCTCGATCCCAACTGAGGTGGGGTTTATGGGATTACCTTCCCCTTTCGGGGTCGGAACCCATTGTCCCCACCATTGCAGCCCGCGTGTGGCCCGGGGGTTTCGGGGCATACGGACCTGCCGTGGCCCCCTCCTTCCTCCGCCTTAGCGGCGGCAGTCCGTTTAGTGTGCCTTAGCCCTTACTAGGGCTAAGTAGCAACTAAACGTGGGGGTCTTGTTCGTTGCCGGACTTAACCGGACACCTCACGGCACGAACTGGCGACGGCCATGCACCTCCTCTCAGCTCGTCCGGCAAGGTCGTCAGCCTGGCCTTCATCCTGCTGTCGCCCCCGGTAAGGTTCTCGGGGTTGACTCCAATTAAACCGCAGGCTTCACCCCTTGTGGTGCTCCCCCGCCAATTCCTTTAAGTTTCAGCCTTGCGGCCGTACTCCCCAGGCGGCGGGCTTAACGGCTTCCCTGCGGCACTAGGTGGACTCAAGGTCCACCTAACACCTAGCCCGCATCGTTTACGGCCGGGACTACGGGGGTATCTAATCCCCTTCGCTCCCCCGGCTTTCGTCCCTCACCGTCGGGCGCGTTCCAGCTGAGCGCCTTCGCCACTGGTGGTCCTCCTGGGATTATAGGATTTCGCCCCTACCCCAGGAGTACCCTCAGCCTCTCCCGCCCCCTAGCCCGGCAGTATTTTCAGCCTTCCCAGGGTTGAGCCCTGGGCTTTAGCTGAAAACTTACCGGGCCGGCTACGGACGCTTTAGGCCCAATAAACGCCCCGACCACTCGCGGAGCTGGTATTACCGCGGCGGCTGACACCAGACTTGCCCCCCGCTTATTGCCTCCGGCTTTTTACACCGGAGAAAAGCCACCCTCAGCGGGTGGCACTGGGGGTGACCACATCGTGCTTTCGCACATTGTGTAGGTTTCGCGCCTGCTGCGCCCCGTAGGGCCTGGGCCCTTGTCTCAGTGCCCATCTCCGGGCTCCCGCTCTCACGGCCCGTACCCGTTATAGGCTTGGTGGGCCGTTACCCCACCAACTACCTGATGGGACGTGGCCCCATCCTAGGGCGATGCCAAGAGGCATGTTCTTGGCATCCTTTCGGAGAAGAGGCATTCCAGCACTCTTCTCCTATTGGGGATTATCCCCAGTTTCCCGGGGTTATCCCCATCCCTAGGGTAGGTTAGCCACGTTTTACTGAGCCGTCCGCCGCACCCCAACATTGCCTGGGGTGCTGACTCGCATGGCTTAGTCCCACCCCCATAGCAGTCGGGTCCGGCAGGATCAACCGGGGTTAGTACGGCCGCGCATAACTTAATTTTGTGGGGGGCACTCACGGGGGATTGGGCCCTCTTCAGACCTAAACTGATGAGATTTAGGTCCACATAACTTTACCCACACTTGGAGGCCAACTTTTCATCCAAGGGGATTTCATCCCCCGTCTAGTTGACGCCGCCTTTTTGAGTGTGGGCTAAATATTTTTACTGGTTTTCTAGTATATTTATTTTACTCTTTCATCATGGTATCAGTATTTCCAGGAATTACAAGTGTACCAATATCTTCATTCATGTATGCTCTAGCGATATTGTTTGCATCACTTCCATTTATTATTCTTAAGGGTATTCTGGATCTTTCAATAATGCTTATTGCATGAATATCCACTAATTCATAATATCCTGCCTTTACCTTTTGTTCCCTCAGTATTTCCCTTAATTTATTCGTTGTAACTTTTTTAAGAAGTTTTGCTTCTGGGTGTGTTCTTGGGTCACATGTATATACTCCATCTACGTTAGTTACATTTATAATGAGATCCGCTTTTATAGCTTCTGCAATAGTAGTTGCAACACTTACAGTGGATTGACCTGGCATGAGGCCTCCGCAAACTATAATTTTATCCGTTAAACCATCTATGCTCAATATTTCCTCTAACGTTTGAGGAATTTTTTTATACGCGTAGTCCTTAAGTGCAATTACAAATAAAAATGCATTTGCCCTCGTAATCATTATTGCCAGATAATCTTTCTCAAATTCAGAAGCGCCAATAGCCTCAGCAGCATTTATGTAATCCCTAGCATATCCTCCTCCACCTACCACCATTCTTATAATTGCCCCCTTATCATTAAGACTCTTAATTACATCAGCTATCTCTTTAACCTTACCAACATCAATTATACCTTGACGGAATAATATGTGTCCACCAAGCCTTATAACTACTTTTTTACTCATTAAATCAATTTTTAGATAAGAAAATTTATAAAGATTTGGAGTATTCTCTCTATCTTGAATCACTTAAATAGGCAGCTGGTGTACTAAATTGAGCAAACCTAATATGAAAAGTTCAATTGAAGAATACAAGTTCCAAAAACTCATCAAAGAATTGGAAAGTAAAGAAGGTAGAGGAACTGAACTTATTAGTTTATATATCCCTCCTGGCCGTCAAATATCTGACGTAATGAATGCTCTTAAGCAAGAATATTCCCAAGCTAGCAACATAAAAGATAGACGAACTAGACATCATGTACTAGATGCTCTAACATCATGTATGCAAAGATTAAAACTGTTTAAATCAGTTCCAGAAAATGGTCTAATTATATTTTGTGGATACACATCCACCGATGTTCCTGGAAACGAAAGGATGGAAGTGCACATAATTATACCTCCAGAACCAATCAACATATACCTATATCGATGTGACAGCAGATTCTACTTAGATCCTCTCAAAGAGATCCTTAGCGAAAAAGATTTTTACGGCCTAATCGTAATGGATCGAAATGAAGCAACCTTCGCAATTCTAAAGGGTAGACAACTACGTATACTTGACACCATCACTTCTGGAGTTCCTGGAAAACATGACGCTGGAGGGCAATCTCAGAGAAGATATGAGAGAGTTATAGAGCAGATGGCTCATGAGTTTTATAAAAGAATTGCAGAGTACGCAGAAAAACTCTTTCTACATTCAGATGTGGAAATAAAGGGGCTGATTATAGGAGGCCCAGGAAAAACGAAAGAGGACTTCGTAAAAGGGGATTACCTCCATTATACACTAAAATCAAAAATTATAGGTATAATAGACACTGGATACACAGGAGAAGAAGGAATATATGAGCTTATAAATAGAAGCAAAGATATACTGCAAAACATTAAATATATGCATGAGAAAAACGTTGTGCAAGAATTTTTGTCAAATCTGGTAAAAGGCGATAGTCGTATAACATATGGACTTGGCGAAGTAGAAAAACTATTATCCATGAATCTTGTGGAAAAAATCCTTGTATCAACAGCCCTTAGTGATTTGGAAAAAATAGTAATGGTATGCCCAAACTGCGGTTATTCAAAGGAGCAAATAATCAATATTACAGATGAGAATAAAGTGCTAAATGAAATATGCCCAAAATGTGGCACCCAAATGAATATAAAGTACAAACAAAATCTTTTAGATGAAATAATTGAAAAAGCAGAAGCAAACAATGTTAAAATAGAATTAATTTCAACCGAAACCGAAGAGGGAGAACAGCTGAGAAAGTCATTCGGAGGCATTGCCGCAATCCTACGCTACAATGTGATGGAACAAACCAATAAAATTTAAAAATAAGCAATTTCCTCACATCACATACTAAACATAAAATATATCGGAAACCTCATATTAAACATTAAACAAGTAGCTAAGTGTAAACAAATTGGCCGCCGTAGCTCAGTCTGGAAGAGCGGCAGGCTGTGGACCTGTAGGTCGCGGGTTCAAATCCCGCCGGCGGCCTCCATAGTATGCATCAAAAATTTAATATTCACCAACATATGCTTATACATTTAGTAGAATGGGCCGGTAGCTCAGTCTGGAAGAGCGTCTGCCTTGCACGCAGGAGGTCGCGGGTTCAAATCCCGCCCGGTCCACCATTTATCAGAGTATACATTTATTTTGAATTCCATGAATACTTTCTCATTTTACTTGAACGGCCAAAACCACAATGTGCACAACGCTTTTTCTTAATGTTATATGAATGATGTCCGCATCTTCTGCACACAATATGCGTCTTTTTACTATTTGCTCTACCAAATGATGTAGTTCCCTTAACCATACAAAACACCTATAATGATACTGGAGATATCAAAATTATATTATCCCCCCTAATTATCAAAGTTCCAAGAGTCTTCGTATTATTCCCTTCAACTTCTTCCGCATTTTCTAGAACTAGATTTAAATGTTGATCAAAGCTTCTAAGTAATCCTCTAATCACTTTTTCCCCTTTCAACTTTACGTATACCATTCCACCCAAGGATTTGGTCAAAACTTCACTTGTCGCAGTCTCGGACATAATACTCCCTCAATATACTTAATATCCTTTTTTAGATATTTAAATTTAAAAATAGCGGTACATTTAATTGGTCGGATCTCTAGTACTGTTTATGAGTGCAGCTATGCTAAAAGTTAAAAAAAGATATTTCCTAAGAAACAAGGATGTTAAACTTTTATTAAATAAAATAAAATCTGTGTATCCAAAAATATATGAGCAAATAATGATGGCAAATGGTGATGCGAAAATTGAGTATCTTTCCATAAACGATATTGGCGTGTACGTACTTAACAATAAACCAATATTACTACAAATGAGTGATGATAAGCTTTACCCTACAATAAACATACTCAATAAAATAGGGGAATGTCTACCAAAAATCATCGTGGATCAAGGAGCAATACCACATATAATCAATGGTGCTGACGTAATGGCCCCTGGAATCACTGAGGTCATAGGCGATTTTAAAGAAAATTCCATAGTTCAAATAGTAGAAAAAACTCATAATATAGTCATTGCCATTGGGGAGTCTATATTTTCCTCTGAAATTATACGCAATATGAAGCGTGGAAAAGTTGTGAAAAACGTACATCATGTAAATGACAAAATATGGGAAACATTAAAACAATATTTTCCAAATGAATACAGTAAGTGAACACCACTATTTTAACCTTATAACCTCAAGATTATTTGGAGCATATGCATACACCTTAAAAAGATTAGAAAACGTTTCAGCCAAATTAATCACCTTCTCTTCCTCACCATGGCAAATCAGTACTTTATTCGGCTTTGGCGTTATTCTCTTCATAAATCCCAATAACTGCCGTCTATCACTATGACCTGAAAATCCCTCTATAGAATAAACTTTCATATTGACCTTTATGACTTCGCTCCGACCATCCTCAGAAACTATTGGTATTTCTTTAACGCCACTTAAAACTCTTCTCCCCAATGTCCCTGGAATCTGATATGACACAAATACTATGGAATTTCTTTCATCTGGAGCAAGAAGCTTAAAATATGAAAGTGCAGGTCCGCCAGTAAGCATACCCGAGGTAGCTACTATTATACATGGATCCCCACTCACTATTTCTTCCCTATCAGTTGATGAAGGTAATACGTGGAAATATTCATTTAAAAATGGATTTTTATCATTAATTAAAATATCATCCCGAACCTTTCTTGATAACCCATACGGATGCAACATGTGTATGCTTGTAGCTTCTTGAACCATTCCTTCAATGAACACTGGTACTGGCTTTATGTACCCCATTTCAAATGCTTCATTTAATAAGACTAGTATCTCTTGAGCTCTCCCGACCGAAAGTACTGGTATTAACACTTTACCATTATTATTTATTGTTTTTAATATTACTTCCACTAGCTTAGCTTCGGATTCTATCCTCTGTGGTAATATATCTGTTGGGCCCCCATATGTTCCTTCAATTATCAATGTTTCTACTCTCGGGAAAACATAATTTGCTGGTTCTAAGAGCTTTGTTCTCCCAAACTTAAAATCTCCTGTATAAACTATATTATGCTCTCCCTCACCTATATGTAAATGAACAATAGCCGAACCTAAAACATGCCCTGCATTATAAAATGTTAAACGTATATCTGGAGCTATATCCGTAACTTCGCCATATTCTATCGGTATTGTGTGAAGTATTGTCTCCTGTATATCTTGCATTGAGTATGGTGGTTTAATCCCCTCCTTTCCTGCTACTTGTAAATAATCAAGTTGAAGCAGCGTCATCAAATCAAGGGTAGGGGGTGTACAGTATACTGGACCATCATAACCATACTTGAAAAGATAGGGCAAGAAACCACAATGATCTAAATGTGCGTGCGAAATCACTATTGCATCCAGCTTTTCAATGCAAAATTCAGGCAAATCTAGTCTTGGGAAACTTTGAATCGGATGCGTGGCGCCCGGCTTTACTCCGCAATCAAGTAAAACTGAACTTTCACTTGTTTCTATTAAAATAGCAGAACGCCCAACTTCCCTAAATCCACCCAAACAAATCATCCTTATATCTCCTGATTGAAATATTAATGGTCTATGAATTCTTGATCCTATCTCTCGCAATACCTTTCTCCGAAACTCCCCTTCTTGAAGTCTAAGTTTCGTAACAAATTCACTTACTGTTGACTTCATGGGGGTATCATTAATTAACTTAGGTCTCCACGATGTTGTTACTGTAATTTTTTTAGTAAGGTCCTCACTTTTTGTGGAAAGATAACTTAAACCTTTAACCACTACGTATACTTCACCGAATGTATCATCAAAGAATATGCTTTTCACCTTCACTTTATCTGATATTCCCTCTATTTCCTCGCGAATGTAATCACTTGCTTTTTGTTTATCCATCCTAATACTTGGGTCGCTTCTAACAATTATTCTCTTCTTAATTTCCTTAGCTATCTTCTTCAATACTTCTTCTTCTATCAACAACTCTTGCTTTGCTGTATATAATATAATCTCAGGTCCTTCAAATTCTATCCTTGTTACGCCTGTCTCCAATAGTATATTTTTTATTATAGCTTCCCTTATGCGTAAATTAATATCCTTCATTCCGCTTATCAACTCTTATTTAAACTGATTTGTATACTGCTAATTCCTCACTGCTAATTTCTCTCATTCCATCCCTTGTTATAATGATAATATCATAACCCCCGCCACTTGCAGGATCTCTTTTCATTGCCGATGAAATTGCCCGTGCAACTATTTCTATGGAATCTTTGACTGGCATCCCCTTTTTGAATGAATCTTCTAATATACTTATTGCCATTGGGGATCCAGACCCTGTTGCTGTGTATTTCTCCTCAGTAACTGTTCCGTAAGGGTCTAACGCAAAAAGATGAGGACCACTATTATCATATCCCCCCACTAGTAATTGTACCACATATGGGTATACCCTTGAACTTAACAGTATGTTCGAAATTAAGTTTGCAGCTGCCTTTACACTTATTGGCCTATTGTGAATGTACTTGTATAACTTTATGTTTGCACTAGCTATTCCCATTATATTTTGCGCATCCGCTACGACTCCAGCTATAGTTGCCGCTATATGATTATCTAATTTATATATTTTTTTTACATGTGGATGTGCAACAAAAAATCCAGATGTAGCTCTTCTGTCGGAACCTAAAATCACACCATCCATGCAAACTAACCCTACCGTAGTAGTTCCACTTACGACTATTTTACCATTGTTCTTCATATAGTATCCAACGTTTGTATAGCTGTCATACATTTTCATCCCTCCAAAAAGATTTAATTGATGTAAAACTACAACTAAAGAGAATATGTCCCTAATATTTAAGAATTACCCTCAGCCTATATATTTATCTTCAACTTAAAATTAAAAATGAGATATATGTTGAGGTGATAGATTGAGTATACATAAAATTGCTTTGCCTCAAACAATACTTGTGGGTCCTGGTGCAATAAATAATGTAAACAATATATGCAATGACTTAAAAATGCGTGGGAAATTAATAATATTGACAGGTCCTCACGTTAAAGAAGTAGCCGGAGAACGTGTGTATAAAATACTGAACGATAATAACATGGAAAGTGAGCTATACGTTCTAGACGGAAAAAATCCAATTCATGATGTTGAAAATATATCTGAAAGAATAAAAGCATCAAACAATGTTAGTTGCATATTTGGTGTTGGTGGAGGGAAAATTATTGATATAGCAAAATTAATTTCGCTTAAAGTGGGAGTTCCATATATAAGCATTCCCACGGCTGCAAGCCATGATGGTATAGCATCTCCAATAGCATCTATAAAAGCATTTAACGGTAAATACAAACCCTCAATTATGGTGAATCCTCCGTTGGCGGTGATTGCTGATTCAAATATTATAATTAAAGCTCCATATAAGCTGTTAGCAAGTGGTTGCGGAGATATTATAGCAAAATTTACAGCCATAAGGGATTGGAGACTAGCCAAGAAACGTGTAAATGAGTATTATGGTGAGTATGCTGCGTCACTTGCGCTCATGTCTGCAAGTCTTATAGTAAAACATGCAAAAAAGATTAGAGCATTAAAGGAAGAAAGTGTCCGAACAGTTGTTGAAGCATTAATAAGTTGTGGAGTGGCGATGTGCATTGCTGGAAGTAGCAGACCATGTAGCGGCTCTGAACATCTTTTCAGTCATGCACTTGATATTATAGCGAAAAAACCAGCGTTACATGGAGAACAGTGCGGTGTTGGTACAATAATTATGATGTACTTGCATGGAGGAAACTGGCAACGCATAAAACGAACGTTATCTATTATTGGTGCTCCAACTAATGCTAAAGAGTTGGGTGTTGAAGAGAATGAAATAATAGAAGCCATTATTAAAGCTAAAGAAATACGTAAAGATAGATATACTATCTTGAATGAGAAAAGTTTAGGATGGAGAGAGGCTGAAAATATTGCATCCACCACCGGCATCATCAAAGAATGACATCATAGTAACAGTAGTTAATAGCGAAGTTGCAAAAAAGGGGTATAAGTTTATTTTTGAAAAAAACAATTTGCAGTGTACAGAGTGCATTCTTAAAAAAATTTGCATAAATAAGCTAGAACAAGGAAGAGTATATGAGGTAGTAAACGTTAGAAACAAAGAACATTTCTGCAAATTATTAAATGGGAAAGTATCCATCGTAGAAGTTAAATTAGCGTCAATAGAACTCTTTTTGGAACGTAAATTTGCAGTTGAGGGGGTTACCATCACATATACTCCAATTGATTGCTCCACCCCCTGTGCAAACATTATGTACTGTAAGCCACTAGGAGTGTTTAAGAACGATAAAATAAAAATCGAAAAAGTGTTGGAACCTGTTTATTGTAAAAAAGGTAGAGATCTTATCAAAGTTCTATCCTTGCCAATATTGAAAAAATAATTTTACGTTGTTGTTTCTTTTTGTTTAACCTCATATACCTCGATAAATTCAACTTTGCTTACATCTTTAATAAATCGCTGTACATCGTTGACTATACCACGCTTCATATATTGCAACCCTTCAAGCAAATATGCATCTTCTGGTATAATTATCCTAATTCTTCCCTCATTTATCTCTACAGTAAACTTTGATATGTCAATTGATGGTATCCGTCTATGTATTAACGATAACATTTTATCCTTAAGGTCTTCTATTTTTTTGACTACATCAACTTCGTAAACTAAAGTTTTGCCTGCTAATGGATGATTTAAATCTATAACCACCCTACCTCCACCTACACTTCTAACGATGGCAATCCCTTCATCTGTTTCAACTCTTATTCCTGGCTTAGGTGTTATGCCTCTACTTGTTAGCTCTTTTGCAGAAATTATCTTTACCTTTGCTGGATCCCTTTGACCAAAAGCATCTTCAGGTTTCAACTCAATAGTCTTTTTCTCTCCAGGTTGCATCAACATGATTTCTTCTTCAACTTTTTTAAATAGCTGGCCTTCACCTAATATCAAAAGAAGAGGTTCATATATTTTATCCTTTTGATATATATTTCCCTTTTTGGCAACATCCTCTATTGTTGTGTCAACAATTTCATCAGTATCTTTTACTTTCACAGTGTAATTCACTAGGACGAAGTCCCCCTTATTCATAGGCATATGTTTTCAACCAATGGAATAAAATGCAAAAATACTTAATTACTTTTTGGTTATAACTAGTTATAGATCCGTCTATGTGCTTGGCTGTTCCTGCGAAAATACTAACTATCCATAATGATAAAGCGATAGCTGATTTTGGTGGCGTTCAAAGAGAGATAATAATAACTTTAGTTAAAGATGACGTAAAAGAAAATGATTATGTACTTGTCCATGCTGGATTTGCAATACAAAAAATAGATGAATCTTCATTTAAAGATATTGTGAATACCTGGAGGACTTTGCTAGAACGTTAAATTATTAAAGGTGTTCCTTAAACTTAAATTTGTGGATGATGAGCTGGCTGAGTGCCTAATTGTGAAAATGACGAAAGTTAAAAGCTCTGACGCCCATAATCCTTTGTTGATAAGTCTCTCAATCTCTCCTCTCCTTTCATTGATTTTATATAATCATAAACACCCCTTGGCACATACTTTTTCCAATCCCCTCCACATATAATTAATTTTCTAATATTAGTTCCAGAATAATATTCCCTATTAATGTATGGAATTCCTTCAACTTTAAATCCTTCCTCTTCAAACAATTTCTTCGTTAAAGGGCTATTTGAAAAAACAACATCAAATTTTGGGGTCATGCTTTTCACTTTTGAAACCCATATTGAATGGTTATTATTTAAAGTGTCCTCCACTGGTATTATAATGCACTTACTAAGTTCAATGCCTTCCTCTTGAAGAGCTAATCTTATCATTTCAATTCTCTCCCCTGCAGTAAATGGGTTATCTAATGTATGGCTTGCCTGCGCGCTACCAATAACTATAATGACCTCTTTGCATTTACTCAAAATATATTTTATACATTCTAAATGTCCATTATGAAATGGTTGAAACCTTCCAACGTATAAACCCCTATTGTACATAACATAATCACATAAATTACTTTAAAACCTTATTTATCTTATATTTTCTGCTTCTCCAGACGACCTTCCCCGTTTTTATATTCCTTATTGCTACAATCCGATGAAATGGAATATAAACAATTTTTTCCTCATCTTCTTTGTATTCGAAACTTTGTTGTCTCACTTTTACTATTGCTTTTGCTGATACACTCTTTAAATCATCTGGGGCCCCTCTATGAATAAAAATGACTTCATAACATTCTCTATTTTCACTAGGATGCCAACATATTCTGTTCAAAACATCTCTTATACTCGTAAACTTAGGCATAATTGAAATTTAACATAGAGAATGTTAAATTTATATTTTTCATTTTCCTATTCCTAGCTGCTGAGCAGTTATGAAAGGGAAAGTAATAATTATTGGAGGGTGTCCAGGTACTGGAAAAACCTCGATAAGCCGAAAACTCAGTGAAACTTTGAATGCGCATCATATAGATTTATCTAAATTTGTAATGGAAGAAAATTTATTTGAGAGCATTGATCCTGAACGAAGTTCTTTCATACCAAACAATAATCTCCTAATAAATAAACTTCTCCAAAAAATAAATGAAAGTAAAACCCTATTAATCATAGAAGGACATTATGCTGATATAATTCCTCCACAATATGTCCTTAAAGCCTTTGTATTAAGGTTGCATCCCAAAAAGTTGGAAATGGTATTAAGACAAAGAGGATGGGATGATAAGAAGGTTTATGAGAATGTAATGGCAGAATTGCTTGATACTTGCCTTATTAATGCAATAGAACAATATGGCCCCGAAAAAGTTGTGGAAATTGATGTAACTGATAGATGCATCGATGATGTAGTAAATGAAATACTTGCGATACTATCAAATCTTAATAATGGTAAACGAAAACATATTGATTGGATTGAAACGTTGGAAAAAGAAGGCATTTTAAATGAATATCTATCAAAATTCTCAACCACCTAATCCTAGAAATGAAACTATTTTATTCCATAAATCGTTTAATGAATTCATAAAATTCTGAGTGTTAAATCCTAAATTCTGAATGACTTTCTGTACACCATCCAATATTCCTAATACCATTGAAAAAACCACTGACATAGTTATCACTGCTAGTGCTATAAGTAGTCCTTCTTCTAATAATGGGGAACCTCTTTTTCTTTTATTATCTTTTGGAAAGTGCCTCACCCCCTATTTTGAAGATTTCCTATAGTATTTAAATACTAAATATGTTTGGAAGGGAAATGTATAGGAAAATAAAAGTTAGCGCCGAAAGCATTGACAACAAAATACTATGAGAATAAAAAACAGTCCTTGAAACTATGTATGTGTCGTACAGCAATGCTATAAGGAATGAATAGAAAATAAGCGATGATAAAGCATCTATACTGACTAAAGTGGTATTTCCACTAATAATAAATGTTAAAATAAATGGTAAAATTTTTAAGAAAAATGCTAAAACCGCTGATAGAGAAAATGAGAGCACCAATACCTTAATTCTCGTTCTGAATAGTAATGATTCTACATGATTTTTCAATCGAATGGACTCCCTTACATAATCTAATATATCAGGAGAAATAAAATCTGTGAAATATTTTAAGTTGTATGAAATCAGTCTCGAAATCATTCTTAACATTCGTTTACTTTCTTCCATAGAAAAAACATTCGACAAATTCTCAAAAATTTCTTCAATAGAGGATCCTACTGTAATGTTTTGTAGTATTAATTGCCTAATATCATTTTCAGGATATTCTTTTAAAGTAGATAGTAGTGACCACTCTGCACTCCTATCAGTCTTTAAATTATTTATAAATAATGTAATGAATTTTTCAAGTTTAATATTTTCACTTAAACTTTCCATAATATTAACTTTCTTCCTAATCTTTTTCTTTTTTACAAAAAATATAATAGAAATAATGGCTAACGATATTAATAATATTAATGTAACATCATAATTTTTCATGACTTTTCCCTCCCAATGTAATGTAAATATTCGATGATACAATTCTCGACATTACTGTTAAGCTTACAATCTGGAGTAAAATGAATAGTGGTATTACAACATTTATCGGGGAAAATTTACTAAGATATGGGATAGTGAACATCAACGATAATGGGAGTAACATTCCAATAAATAACAGAAATAAACAATATGCTTCTATTTTGGAAAAAACTTTTTCATACAAATTCAACAAATCTTTTGTTGACATGTAGCCCTTACTTTTATCAGCATTTTTCACATTTACCAACATTTCGTTTAGCAACAGAGTGATGGGCTTCAAATATGCTTCTTCACTTGAAAAATCTTCTGGATCTAATCCATTAATAATGTTTTTAAGTATTACTTCAAAATTAGCCGAAATTATTGGATAACTTTCAGAAGCAACAAAATTTACAGCCTCGAAAATAGAGTTTGTGGATTTATAAATCAACATAATATCCCTAAATACCATGAACTTGTATATATGTATCAAAAAATTGTCTTGATCATATTCCCCGATGATTTCATAATATATTGAGATGTAAATGCAAATGACAGAAAATAAAGTTATCATGAATGAGATCATGATGTCCTTAACAAAATTGATGCTTAAAAACAGTACTACTATCGAAATTATTAGTAAAGAAACTATTATGTTTGCGTAAACATCTTCTGATGTCACCTCAATTTTTCCGTATTTATTTTTCAAGAAATCAATAGAATCACTGAATAGTTGAGGAACACATTTTTTTAATAATTTTTTGAAAAATGGTAATCGAAATGATGAAAAAACCTTAAAAAACATTGGTTTCCCTCCCTAAAATCATATTCTTGAATTTATCATTTTATCAAATGCTCGAATTATACTCGTTGCTTCGCCGCCTATCGTGAAAAGTTGGTTTATCAATTGTTTGAATGCTACATATTCTTCACAAAGATCTTCAATAGGTATCTGTTCTTCTTTCACTATTTTTTTAAATACCCATGAGTCTTTTAGATCTCTAACTAATTTTAAGCTTCCATCATAAATGAATAAGTTCGATAATTCAACTCTATATTCCCCTTCATTATCATCAACAATAGGTTCAACTATCCTATATACAAATCTTTTATTTTCACTATACGACAATATCCTCTTCATATGCACTATTACATCCAAATTTTCTATTGATTGAATAGGTAACTTGTAGTGAAGTATCCACTTTCTTATTAATGCTTCAGGAGAAGTGGCGTGGGTCGTTTGGATGCCATGCAACCCTGCCTCTAATGATTGGAGAAATATTGAAACATGTTCTGGCGTTAAGAGCTCTCCAAAAAATATGTAATTTGGCGATCTATGTAGTAGCTTGATGGTTTCCATAAATCTCCTCTTACTGGACTGGTCACGATCAAATGGGTCTATCCTATACTTAACATCGTGTTTACCATAATCTATTAAATTCAAACTTTCAACAACTTCTTCCACAGATATTCTCCTCCAATACGATGGTGTAACCATATCTAATGCATTTATCAAAGTTGTTTTTCCAGAGGATGGTTCCCCAATAACAAGAATATTACGTTTATGGAATAAAGCTATCAAAAGGTAGGCAAGAGCATCTACTGTAAGTGTTCCATTTCTTAGCAAGTCGATTATTGTTAAAGGTGTTTTCCTAAATTTTCTAATAATAAGTGCATAGTCTGTATCTATTAGGGGATGGGCATCAATAGTTATTCTTAATTTAAAAAGTTTAGTATTTAAATCTGTTTTTATCGTAGGTGAAGAATAATCTAATGGTAAACCACTTTCGGCTTTTACGTATGTTGCTAAACACCTTATTTCACTTTCATCTAATGATATCCTTGTTTCACATCTTCCCCATTCACTATGATCCAAATATATGTTCTTTCTAGGGGCGTCAATATAAATTTCCTCTATATTGTCATCTAAGAAGAAAGGTGCTAATTTAAACATGCCCATAGCTGCTAGATTTGATATAACACATATTTTTTCATGTAAATTTTCTGGTATTTCGATGAAGTATTCCCTTAATATTTTCCTTGCAACATTTTCCCTATATTTCATCAATTCTTCAATAAATCCTGGACCAAATTTTACGTCATTTTTTGGAACATTGAGTTCTAAAAATGTTGTTAAACACCATATGGCTGGTATTAGCCTTACGTCTAAATAATTAATTTTAATATTATAATAAGTTTTCGCCATTTCTTTATCTGTATATTTATTGATATTAAAAATATTGACGGTATATCCGTTTACATCCTTTTTCTCAGTCAATAAAGCGTCTTCCTTCTTTTCTGATTCACATTTTTTAGTTATTTTCTTAAAAATACTTGAATAAAGTATAAGTCTTTCTATTAACCTCTTGATATCCTTTGGCAATTCTCCCATTTCTTTCTTTACAATTTTTTCTTCATGATCGTTGAGTGGTGGATTGAAGAATATTCCTGCGATTGGGTAAATTTGAAATTTATCCTTCAAATTTGTTTTGAAAATTGAATTTAGAGTGCTTTTTTCTGAAAAACGTATTTTGGACAACAATTCCGCATATTTAGAAATATCTTTTCTTAAATAACTGCTTATGTTCTTTATATCTATTAGATTCAAGTTATAGTGATATATTGGCATTAATGAACTCAACATTAATGTTAGGTTGCTGAAAAAGTCGCCATATGTGATATTCTCATCAATTCTCATTTCACTACAAAATGAAATTATAACGCTTTTTCGCTGTACATAAACTACTCTCGGAGGTTTAAATAGTGCTTCCAAACCCTTTATCAATAGTGTCGGTTTTATATTTTAATGCTTGTCATAAATTAGCAGTTAATTAGTGTCATAATTTCCCTCAATTTTTACCACTTTATTCAAATATTTCATATGCTGTCTAAGAGTGTATTGTGTTGAACCCAAAACTTCAGAAACTAATTTTTGGGACAGAATAGGTTGACAGTTTAACTCCTTGCACACCAGTTTATCTGCAATATAAACAATAGATACTGCCAAAAGATATGGGTTTTTCCCAATTCTAAATTTTTCATCTATTCTTTCATATATTGAAAGAGAGTAATTCATTAAACGATTATAATACTCTTCCACTCTTCTGCCAGTAAAATAAATGACTCTTCTATTAATCTCTATATTACTTTTTAAAATATTCATTATCCTAGTCATATAATCTTTAGGTTCTATAGCTATAGTTTTTATGGAAAGCTCATTTAAAATTTCGGAAGTTATTCGCATTATAGATTTTGCTGAAACCTTATGTCCTAATTCGCGGAAAATTCTTATGACATCTTTTAAAGTTAAGGGATATTTATGCTCTCTAGATGCTATAATTAATGATGCTGCCGCTAATTGATACGTTGTACCCACTCTTCTCCTACCACTCAATATCTTATTACAAATGTATCCTGCTCTCTCATAAACACTTTTTGGAATATTTAGCAGTGAACATACTCTAAGTAAAGTCATAACTGCATCAATACTCTTATCGTGTTTTTTAACATAAATGGTGTTTATCCTTTTTAATCTGAAAAAACGCTGTTTATTTATTTCCTTTCCCTTATTATCTTTAAGTTTCCCGTTTATATGAATAAATGTGGAACCTAAATCTTCCTTTCTTAAAGGTTTTCCATCAGGATTTACGTAAAGTTTTTCAACAGCAGAAAAGTCAGATAGCGGTTCTATTTCAAATAATGGTTGAAGGTATATTTTTTCATGGACAAGACCACATTCTGAACATACTAATTCTCCATAGTCTGAAACTATTAGCCTACCACCGCACTCTTTACATTTCATAACTTTTTCTTCATTTTCCATAATGTTCAAAATTATAATCATTTATAACGTAATAAATTTTTTCTTACAATATTGTATATTTTGTATCAATATTTGTATAATCAATTGTTTTAAATATACATTTTAACTATATTATATTGTGTATGTGAGTGTTTCATGAAAGTGAAATTATTATTGTAATAGTTTAAACATCATCTGATAAGGTATAAAACAAAAATAAATAAATCACTGTTTTTTAGATTTATTTCTGGAGGAATTGTTGGATGAGCAGCCCAGTTACTCCAAGTATGGCAAGATATTTGAAAGAGCTTGCATCTCTGCTAGATAAAAATGTAAGTGTGAGAACGATTCATAGTAAGAAATTTCGTGGAAAACTTGTGGGGTATGATCCAAGCTCATTAAACATAATTCTTTCAAACGCAAAAGACGAAGAAAATAATAGTTACGCAAGAATACTAATAAGGGGGGAAGTTATTTCCGAAATAATAAGGGAGGAAGAACCATTCGATCTGAGAGGGTTGGCTCAACGATTAGAAAAACTATTTCCAAATAATGTGACATTGCTTGAAGATGCTGGTGTAATAATTGTTATGGATAAAGTGAGAGTAACTGAAGATGGGGTTATTGAAGGAAGTGGTTTGATAGCGGAAAAAGTAAAAAAGGTATATGAACAATTTGTGCAAGAGAAGGAGAAAAGTGAAACTTAAATGTCATTTGAAATCGTAGATCGAGATTTAATGGGTAGAATCGGCAAAATAAAGACAAAAAGTGGAATATTAAATACTCCCGCATTTTTTCCAGTAATTGACCCTGTAAAAAATATCATTGATACGACAATTATCAAAGAACACTTTAAAATAAATCAATTAATGGTAAACTCATACTTAATAAAGCAAGCAATGGAAAAGGGAATTATACGTATGAATGACATTCATCTCCTATTAAATTTTGATGGGATAATAATGACAGATTCTGGCGCTTATCAAATATTAAGTTATGGCAATATATCTTTTAATTCTGAAGAAGCGATAGTTTTTCAAGAAAAGTTAAATAGTGACATTTCTGTCATTTTAGATATCCCTACATTAAGAACTCACACAAAAATTGAAGCTGAAAGAACAGTTCTTGCTACCTTAAATAATGCTATGATATTGGAAAAGAAGAAAACAAAGGACGACATACTTTGGGTTGGACCAATACAAGGAGGTAGGTACTTAGATTTGGTTAAAGAATGTGCAATAAAAATGAGTCAAATACCTTCAATTAAAATGTATGGTGTAGGCGGGCCAACACAATATATGAAAAGTTATGCTTTTGAAGATCTTGTTGATATTATTATGACCATAAAAATGTCTTTGCCAAAAGATGGCCCTCTACATCTATTCGGAGCTGGTCATCCTATATTACTACCATTTCTAGTGGCATTAGGATGTGATACCTTCGATTCAGCATCATACGCTCTTTTTGCAAAAGACGATCGTTATATAACATCTTATGGAACTATTAAATTATCTAATCTCAGATATTTCCCTTGTTTTTGCGATGTTTGTAAAAAATATGAAGTTAATGATTTACTGGAGATGAACAAATTTGAACGTGAAAAATTACTGGCTAAACACAATTTATGGGTTATATGTAATGAGATTAATCAAATAAAGCAAGCAATTTATGAAGGACGTCTATGGGAACTCATAGAAGCAAAATCAAAATTTCATCCAAGACTTTTTAATGCTTTGCTCAAATTGAAAAAATATAAATTTCTTATCGAAAAACATGATCCAGTAATTAAAAGTGTAACTCGAGGTATTTTCTATACCTCCTCAGAAGGACTTATAAGACCCGAAGTTACAAGGCATTTAATAAAGTTAAAGAAAAATATATCATTCCCAGATAAGACTACATTAATACTCATACCAGACAAAGGTGAAAAATCACGTAAATATTCATTATCCTTACTAAAGCGATTTCTAACGTTATCAAACGATAACAATCCTTTAATAAGTGGTATTCACATATGCATTTATGGCCCTCCATTTGGAATAATCCCATTAGAGCTGATTAACGTTTACCCTCTTTCTCAATATGAAAAAGCACTTAAAACAAGCGTTGAGTCGGAGGAGACAGTAATATCAGCATTAAAAATAGTGTTAAATAAAAGCAACTATGATAAAGCAGTGGTGCTTTTTGACACGACGACGATTACAAGAATTTCCATGAAGAAGATAGTTAAACTTTTGAAAAACAAAAACATTAAATTGAAAGTGTTCGTTAATTGTTTTCCTTCATCAGACACTATTATTAAAACTATTAGCCAATTGTGAACATTAAGAATAACATTATATTTTAATTTAAATTATTAAAAAGAAAGCGTAAATATTATATTCTTGTTTCTTATCTTAGTTACGTAGGTCGTATTATCGATGGGTAAGTGAAAAATGAAAGTAAATATACTTGGTGCAGCCGGAGAAATCGGAAGATCTGCAATACAATTAACTACATCAAATTCCAATATACTAATGGATTATGGTATTTCTTTATCTAAAAATGAACCAAAATTTCCCATATCTATTTCTAGCAAGGAGTTGGATGCTATACTACTTACTCATGCTCATTTAGATCATTCTGGTGGAATACCCATCTTCTATGTTTCCACAAAACCAAGATTAATAACAACAAAAATTACTGTCGAAATAAGTGAATTATTAATAAAAGATCTTATAAAATTATCATCATATTATTTACCATACGAATCTTTAGAACTAACCAATATGATTAAATCAGCAAAACCTGTAAGTATAAATGACCATTTTAGGTTAAAAGATCTATCTATTCAACTATTGAATGCAGGACACATACCTGGAAGTTCAATGTTTTTCATAGAAGGTGATGGTAAAAAGATACTATATACTGGCGACTTCAATGTTATAAGTACAAAAATGTTACATGGTGCACAAATAGACATCCCTTATTTGGATGCAATAATTATTGAAGGAACATATGCAACAATTGATCATGAGGATAGGACAAAGGTTGAGCGTGATTTTGTCTATTCTGTTAATGAAATAGTGAGCAATGGTGGTACTGTAGTCATACCAGCTTTCTCGGTTGGACGCGCCCAAGAAATACTCTGTGTACTACATCAATACAACGTAAAGGGAAAAATATACATCGATGGAATGGCAAAGGACGCTAGTAGCATTTTCTTGAATAATCCTGACTTCTTTAGAGATTACTCTCTATTGTTAGAGGCCCATAAACGGGCGATATGGGTAAACAGTTGGTCAGAGCGAAGGAAAGCTTGTAAAGAACCTGGGATCATAATAGCCCCTGCAGGTATGCTTAAGGGAGGAAATGTGCGATTTTATGTAAAAAAGACAGCAAAAGATCATAAAAATGCAATTTTCTTAGTCTCCTATCAAGTTGAAGACACTCCTGGAGCTATGCTAATGAAAAATGGTGTATATAATTTCGGTGGGAAAACTGAGAAAGTAAATGCGAGAATAAAATGGTTTGATTTTTCATCACATTGCGGTAATAAGGAATTACTACATACTATAAAAATGGCGAATGCAAAAAAGGTCATCTTAGTTCATGGTGAGAAAAATAAACTTGAAAAATTTAAGATAATACTTCAAGATGAAAAAATAGCTGAAGACATAATTATACCAGAAGTTGGAGAAGAAATATCAATATAAGTAATGTTACGTAGTACTTGTACTCATCTAAATTACGCTTTATTCAAAATGGGCGGGCTGGGATTCGAACCCAGGACCACCGCCGTGTGAGGGCGGTATCCTAACCAGCTAGACGACCCGCCCATAATTATAAATTCTTCTTTTCCTTTTATTTATTTAATTTTTGAATGTTAAATAATAATGGTGTATCTCTCCTCTAAATAACCGCTATCTTCTCTTATATCTTAATGTTATTTTGATCGTTCACGTTTCTTCCATCTTAAATTTTTCCTTTTGCAACGTCTACATTTTGTGGCATTAGGTGGATTTCGAGCACCACATTCTCTGCATATCATGAAAAATAACCTTTTTTGCTGTGCAATTTTTAAGGCTTCTTGATCCTGTATAGGCATGCAATGCACCTAGTCTAGAATTAACTATTAAAGGTAAATAAAAACTTTGTTGTACTCATTTTAATTTTGTAATGACTACATGAGCTGAAGTGAATGTTATCCCATCTATTTTTGATATTTCTTTTAAGAATTCATCAAGTGACGACTGATTTACAACAGCTATCAAATCAATTTCTCCAGTCACTCTATATGCTCTTTTCAAACAAGATATTTTGCTTATTTGTTCATATACCTGGTTTCTCTTTTGTGGCTGAACTTTAATTATTACAAATGATTCATTAGCTTTTTCTTCAATAATGTTAAGTGCTTTTTCAGTAAGATCTATAAACCCTCTACCCGTTCTGACAAGGTTCTTCTCTTTTAACTTTCTTAAATGTACACTTAATGCTTGTCTTGTTATTCCAAGTTCGTTAGCAAGTTCGCTTTGAGACTTATTAACACTCCTTATGGTTGTTTCTATTGAATTTTCATATAATTTTAATAGAAGTGAATATTGTTTCTCAGTAAGAAACATTTTTCCCTTATCCATCTTCATTTCCATCACCGACATTAATGTAAAACGTCTTCTTGATAATTTTATATTGCTATATTTTAATTTTTGCTTAACGTATTCGCTATTGGAAACCTTATTAAAACAAAAATACATATATTTCTCTTAACGGTATTCTTTAAACTAGGTATTTAAAAGTGGAGGATGGGCTTTGAATCTACCCATCTGTATAATATGTTTGAGAAGTGGTATTTTATGTAAAAGTTGTCAAAGTAAATTAGATTCTGGTGAAATAGAGGACATTGATATTCAAATAAGCAAACTTTTTCTTGAATTGGAAAATAGATTTCCAGAGTTACGTAATTCCACTTTTTATAAGGCTGTAAATGCTGATGACACAATAATATTACTTGTAGGAAGTGGAGGTAAAATACCAAAAACCACATGGAATAAGATTGCATTAACAATGAAACATAAACTAGGTAAGAACGTTAAAATAGTAGAAAAAACCATGAGCATTAGACAACTCGCAGAGCAAATATTATTTCCCGTAAAGGTAAAAAGCGTTAACACCATATGGCTTCCAGATGGCAGTTGTGAAAATCACGTAAAAATTTCTAAAACTGATACTTCTCGACTTAAGTTTTCCAAGGATGTTGCAGAAAAAATATTATCTAGATTTATTAAAGAGAACATTCGTATAATTGAAGAATAACAAAACTGAAGGGGTATACTGATATGAAACTCGACGAATTAGGTGATTGGAGGAGAACACATTTTTCTAATCAAATTACGGCAGATAAAGATGGTGAATCTGTCACAATATTTGGATGGGTTGATGATATTCGGGATTTAGGTGGGCTAATTTTCATTATTTTAAAGGATAGAGAAGGAAAGATTCAGATAACAGTAAATAAACGAGATTTTCATAAAGATAGAATAAGTGAAATACGAAAGTTAACAAGAGAATCTGTTATTGGTGTAAAAGGGATTATTAAGAGAAGTGGAATTGCAAAAAGTGGAGTTGAAGTGATACCTACAGACATAAAGATATTGAACATAGCGAAAACCCCACTTCCAATAGACACTTCCGGGAAAGTTCCCACGAACCTTGAAAAGAGACTTGATATGCGGGTGTTAGATCTACGAATGAAGGAGAGAATATGCATCTTCAAAATTAAAAATACCTTAATAAATGCTATACGAGAATACTTGCAGAATCATGGTTTTATGGAGGTTTTCACACCAAAAATATTAGCCACCGCAACTGAGGGCGGCGCAGCGCTTTTTTCTGTCAATTATTTTGGTAGAATTGCTTTCCTTGCACAAAGCCCACAATTGTATAAAGAGGCGCTTACATCTAGTTTTGAAAAGGTTTATGAAATTGCACAATTCTATAGAGCTGAAGAATTTGACACCTCTTATCACTTAAACGAATTTATATCCGTAGATATAGAAATGGCATTTGCTGAAAGAGAAGATGTCATGAATATTTTAGAGCAATTAATAATTTATGCGCTTGAAAAAGTCGTTATAAACAATGAAAATGAGTTAAAACTTTTAAATCCTGAATTTAAAATGCCAACAACTCCATTCAAGGTACTCACCTACAAAGAAGCTATAGAGATATTGAAAAGTAAAGGGCTTAACATACGGGTAGGTGAAGATATTCCAGTATCTGGAAATAAGCTTATTGGAAATGAAATTAACGGGCCATACTTCATAATTGACTGGCCTCTATCTCTTAAACCATTTTATATAAAGCCAAAGAGAGAAGATCCTGAATTAAGCGAATCCTTCGATCTCAATTGGTCTTGGTTGGAAATAGCGAGTGGTGGTACAAGAATACATGTTAAGGAACAACTTATAGAGAGGCTCAATAAACTCGGATTGAATCCTGAAAAATTTGAACCATTTTTAACTTATTATGATTATGGCATGCCTCCACATGCTGGATGGGGTATGGGTCTTCAGAGATTGCTTATGATGATAGTAAATGCTAACGACATACGTGAAGTAACATTGTTTCCACGTGATAAAAGGAGACTAATTCCATAACCATGTTTCATGTTAAAATCCAACTTTATTTGGATTCTTCGGTTTAACGATTTCCCTTAAAACAATGGTTGCATAATTCCCCTTCTTTAATAAAAAATTGCAATAAATATTACCATCCTTTGTTAAATGCCACATAAAATTGTATACTCTAAATGTTAATGGTCTGTAATATCCTGATAAAGAAATTTCTGGGAATTCTTTGAATAAGAAATCCTTATATGTGACTCTTTCTTCATCTAGTACTTTTGCTATTGGTTCGTACGCTTCCCCTCTTGGAATCTTTCTTTCATCTGTTAGATATCCTGGGAGAGGGTATAATATCGAAAGGTTCCCCCTCTTTATTAAGTAATTTATTCTGTTTCTGTTTTTTTCTGTTACTTCAATTATATCTTCCTCTCTATATAGTGTGGTTTCTGTAGGTCCTACTATGTCTCCATTTATAGCTTCTTCTAATGGAATTCCTTTTTCAATTCTTTTATTAATTATTTTGTTAAATAAAAATGATTGATAAGATTGTAGGAAAATCCTTATGACTTCAATATTCCTTGAAAAAACATTTCTTACTTTTTCCTCCCAATTTTCCTTATTTCCATTAAAGGTATTGTAATTTCCTTTTTCAAACATTTTTTGCAGCGCTTCCTCGTAATTTCTATTTAAAATCTTTTTTCCAATAATATGGTTAAATGGTTGTTTCATACCGAACCTTTGATAACCAAAATATGAAAAAATACTTGATAATGAAAAGATTTTTTGAATTTTTGCCATTTTTGTAATAAGGGACGTTTCGTCCATTCTTTCGTCTACTTTGATGATCGCTGCAAACCTATTTCCCCACAGTTCATGAGAACTTAGTGGTGCATATGATCTGTACCAACGCAGAATTTTTATTCCGCTAATTGTTTCGTTAATTTTATTCAGATGAACCCCATTTTTGCATTTCATGCTTATACTTTGAATGGCTACTCCTTTTGAATCTTTTAATCCTAAAAACTGTATGTCAGAAATTGGTATATTCATTTTCTTTGATAGTTCGCTTATCACATATAAAGTGTCAACTCCTCTTTTTACTAATATCATTCTTAAATATTCCCCTTCACCACATAGTGGAATTGTAAAGTTGCTTACATCCTCTTTTGGTAATATTATCCCTCCTCTAAGAACTTCTTGAATAATGAATTCATCAACACTATCCCTTATGCGCGCATTTTCTATGCTTAAATCTTTAGGGGTAGCGTAGTATTTAAGACCAATTTCTTGATCAATCTCACTATTTGTGACATCAAACATATCGCAACATCCTTCATTTTAGTAATGGTAATTGCCCCGTTATCTTGTCGATTAAATTTGAGGGGGCTGGTCCGATGCCTAGACATGTAAGAGTATTTGGGGGGACTTCCGTATATCCAGCATCATAAATTAGAGCTGCTGGTAAATTTAAAGCGCATGCTCTTTTATAAAGATCCATCAATCTATCTCCCCCCTCAATTTTTAGTACGATCTTCTTTTGACCACTTTCAATCCACATTTTCCACCATTCATAAGCATTTTTCCTTGCAATTTCAGATGCACTAACTGCAGCATGCGCTACTTCCGCTGCTATTTTTCCAGCGCTCATGTTTAAATCAGTTCTAACAACGATAACTTGTTTTATATCGCTTAACATGTTATAACCCCCAATATGTTGCCACACTTAAATTTAACTTGTATTCAATCAGCATTATTTGTTTTTAGGTTGGGTAGTAAAATTTTTATTGGATCATTGTAAATCTGTGTAACGTGATAATTTATGTCTAAAAGCGGATCTTTGGAGCTACCCATCTGTGTTTCATGTAAATACCCGATATTACCACTTGAGAAGGGCGTAAATTTTCCTTGCCCGAACTGTGGATATATGCTGTGGCGTGATAAACGATGCAGAAAACTAGCTACTTCTTACAAATGTCCAAATTGCGGTTTTGAAGGGCCCTAAGATGAGGTGAAATTATGGGGAAAGTTTACGTTTTATTGAAAGTATACCCATCTTCAGTGGATATAGACTTGGATTCCCTTGCAAATGAAATAAAATCATCATTACCTCATGGAATAACCTTTGGCAGTTATTCCAAGGAACCCGTTGCTTTTGGACTTTATGTATTGAAAATAGCTGTTGTAATGCCTGAGGATACTCAAGGTGGAACAACCATACTTGAGGATACTATAAGTAAGATACCAAATGTCAGTCAAGTAGAAGTCGAATATGTAAGTAGAATTTAACTGATACAAAACGCTCTAAATTGCGTTGCCCCTTTGCGAAGTAAACAAAATATCTATAAGCTTTTACGTACTATTTTTAGTTGAAATTTAGAGGGATACCTATGGGAACTAGTCCTAAGAATAAGAAAGAAATCCAATTGAGAGTAGCTGAAGCTAAACAAAGGGACGTTGGTAGAGGAAAGGTTAGAATAAGCCCAAAAATTATGAATGAATTGAATCTAAATGCTGGGGACATAATTGAAATAGAAGGTAAAAAGAAGACAGCTGCCATCGTGCTACCTGCATATGATGAAGATGATGATACCATCATAAGAATGGATGGTTTAATACGTAGAAACGCTGGGGTAAGTATTGGTGAAAAAGTTACAATAAGGAAAGCGGAAGCGAAACCTGCATCAATGGTAAGATTAGCTCCATCATCATTTTCAATAACTATAGATTCAAGCTTCATAAATTTTGTTAAAAGAAAGCTCCTCGATTACCCAATAATGGAGGGGGACACTGTTTTAATTCCAGTACTTGGCCAGGCAATACCATTCAAAGTTATTTTAACGAGACCGAATGGCGTTGTGGTAGTTAATGAAGATACTAATCTAGTAATACTTGAAAAACCCGCTGAAGAAGTGAAAGTTCCAAGGGTGACATATGAAGACATAGGAGGTCTGCATGATGCTATACAAAAAATAAGAGAAATGGTTGAATTACCTCTTAAACACCCAGAATTATTCAAGAGACTTGGAATAGATCCTCCAAAAGGGGTTCTATTATATGGGCCTCCAGGATGTGGGAAAACATTACTTGCAAAGGCTGTAGCCAATGAAACAAATGCCCATTTTATATCTGTTAATGGCCCAGAAATTATGAGTAAGTTTTATGGAGAGTCAGAGCAAAGGTTGAGGGAAGTTTTCGAGGAAGCTAAACAAAATGCCCCTTCAATAATCTTCTTTGATGAAATAGATGCTATAGCTCCAAAGAGGGAGGAGGTAACTGGTGAAGTGGAAAAGAGGGTTGTTTCACAATTGCTCGCACTTATGGATGGTTTGGAAGCAAGGGGCGATGTAATAGTTATTGGGGCAACAAATAGGCCTAACGCTATAGATCCTGCGTTAAGGCGTCCAGGAAGATTTGATAGAGAAATAGAAATTGGTGTTCCAAACAAGGAAGGTAGATTAGAGATATTACAGATTCATACTAGGAACATGCCTTTGGCTGAGGATGTAGATCTAAAGAAATTAGCTGAAATAACTCATGGTTTTGTCGGCGCTGATCTTGCAGCACTCTGTAGGGAGGCTGCAATGAAAGCGCTCAGAAGATATTTGCCTCAAATAGATCTTCAACAAGAAAGAATACCTGAAGACGTTTTAGAGAAATTGCAAGTGACCATGAATGATTTTCTTGAAGCTTTTAAAGAGATAACTCCTAGTGCGATGAGGGAAGTCTATGTTGAAACTCCTAATGTAAGATGGACTGATATTGGTGACTATGAAGATGTAAAGCAAGAGTTAAAGGAAGCTGTAGAGTGGCCAATTAAATATCCAGATGCATTTAAACGCTTAGGCATAAGGGCTCCAAGAGGGATATTATTGGTGGGGCCTCCTGGATGTGGGAAAACGCTATTTGCAAGGGCTGTGGCTACAGAAAGTGAAGCTAATTTTATAAGTGTTAAAGGGCCTGAACTGTTAAGCAAGTGGGTTGGGGAATCTGAGAAGGCGATACGAGAAATATTTAGGAAAGCTAGAATGGCTGCTCCATCAGTGATCTTCTTCGACGAAATAGATGCTATAGCCCCCATGAGAGGTTTAGATTACGGAGATTCAAGAGTTACTGAAAGAATCATAAGCCAACTATTAACAGAAATGGATGGCTTAGTAACATTGGAAAATGTAACAGTGCTAGCGGCAACCAATAGGCCAGATATATTAGATCCAGCTCTATTACGTCCTGGACGGTTCGACAGAATAATATATGTTCCTCCTCCAAATCAAGAGGCTAGAAAGGAGATATTGAAAATTCATACTAGGAACATGCCTTTGGCTGAGGATGTAGATCTAGATGAGTTAGCAAAGATAACGGAAGGTTACTCTGGTTCCGATTTAGAGGCTGTTGTGAGAGAAGCTGCTATGATAGCATTACGAAGAAATATTGAAGCTAACAAAGTTGAAAAAGCTCACTTCCTTGAAGCATTGAAAAAGATAAAGCCTTCAATAAATGAAAATATGATACAATACTACAGTAAATGGATTGAGCAATCAAAGCAAATACAAGCGAGACCACGATTATTAACCTTTACGTAGAAGGGTTGATCTATGAGTAAATCAGCTAAAGACTCTTTATGGCTCATTGAACCTATAGAATCTCTAATAATTTCTCTTCTTCTTAAAAATCCTAAGAAGACATTTGATGAAACTGAACTCTATGAAAAGATAAGACAAGAGTATGACAAAGTTTCATATAACCTATTCATAAAAGCCCTCATAAAGCTTGAAATATGGGGTAAAATAAATGTCACATCTGGCAGGAAAGGTCAGAAGATGATAAGTTTGACCGCGGTGTGATTGAAATGGGCGTTGATTTAAGAGATATAATACCTGGAGAAGCGATAGAAGAAACTGATTTGTCATCCTTAAGAGATAAAGTTATAGCGATCGATGGATATAATGCCTTATACCAATTTTTGGCGACAATAAGACAGCCTGATGGTACTCCATTAAAAGATAGTAAAGGTAGAGTGACCAGTCATCTAAGTGGTCTTTTTTATAGAACTGTAAATCTTCTAGAAGCTCAGATTAAGGTTGTTTACGTTTTTGATGGGAAACCTCCCGAATTAAAGGAAATGGAAATTTCAATGAGAAAAAAGAGAAAAGAAGAAGCTATTAAAAAATACGAAGAAGCAATTAAATTAGGTGACCTGAAGGCAGCTAAGATGTACGCTCAGCAAACTGCACAATTAAATGAAGATATGGTTAGTGAAGCTAAATCTTTATTGGATGCTTTAGGTGTACCTTGGGTTCAAGCCCCCTCTGAGGGTGAAGCTCAAAGTGCATTTATGGTTCAAAAGGGAGACGCATGGGCTACTGCAAGTCAAGATTATGATTCATTGCTTTTCGGTTCACCACGTCTTTTGAGGAATTTAACTATAAGTGGGAGAAGGAAGCTCCCAAGAAAAGATGTCTATGTAGAAGTTAAACCTGAAATAATATATCTTGATAAGCTATTAAAACAACTAAATATAACGAGAGATCAATTGATTGAGATCGGAATATTAATAGGTACGGATTATAATCCTGATGGCATTGAAGGTATTGGCCCTAAAACTGCATTGAAGTTAGTTAAGCAATATAAGGACTTTTCTTCACTTCTAAAATCTTTGGGAGAAAAAGCAACTTTTCCAGTTGACCCTTTTAAAATAAAGGAGCTATTCTTAAATCCTCAAGTTACCAATAATTATGTCTTAAAATGGAAGAGACCTGACAAAGATAAGGTTATCGAAATTTTATGCGAATGTTATGATTTTTCAAAGGAACGTGTAGAGAAAGCAATTGATAGGATACTTAAGGTTTATGATACACAAACAAAACAAACAACTTTAAAGAAGTGGTTTAATTAATATTCTTTCCAGCCATATTTACCAATCAAAGGTACAAAAACGCAGCCACCAGCACTAAATGTTAGAAGTTCATTCCCCCTCTTTAAACCAACTACTAACTCTTGGTAAAAACTTCCACCTATAGGTATTACTATCCTTCCTCCATCCTTTAATTGATCTATTAGCGGTTTTGGTATGCTAGGTGCTGCTGCCGTAACAAATATTCTATCGTATGGTGCGGCTTCTTCATACCCTAAGGTACCATCTCCCAAAATTACATCAACTCTATCATCATATCCACATACTTTCAGATTCGCTTTTGCAAATTCAACTAAAGCTGGTATTCTTTCAATGGTGTATACATGTCCCCACTTCTCGCGTGGGACATCTTTTGGTGCAACAATTTCAGCACATACAGCTGCATGATAACCAGAACCTCCACCAACCTCTAACACTTTCATTCCAACATCGAGCATCAATAATTCGCAAATTATTGCCACCATATGTGGTGCTGATATTGTTTGCCCCTCCAATGTTGGTAGTGGAGCATCTATGTATGCTAGCTCTCTATATTTTGGGGGTACAAAAAGCTCTCTTGGTACTGTTAACATTGCTCTTATAACATTTTGCGATTTCAAAATCCCTTCACTTATCAATTTTTCTATAAGTTTCCTTCTTTCCTCATCGAAAGACTTCTTCATACCAACAATTATACAGTTCTCTTTACATTAATAAAATTATTTCAGACGATAGTCATATCTGTAAAAATTAAATAGTCCTTATAATATATTAAGCATAATGCTATATTATGGCGATTATTGAAGAAGTGATAGCATACGGTCATCCGAACATACGTGCAACGCATAAATCTACATTTGAGATCACAAAAGAATCTACATTAACTAAAAGGGGCGACTGCATAATAGGTATAAAATCCAATAAAGCTTGCAAAGACATTTCTGAATTATTCAAGAAAAGCCTAAGAAGCAATGTTGCAGTAAAAGTGATTATAGAATGTAATGGTATCAAAGACGAGGTTATTGGTTACGGAGATCCAAATCTAATTCTAAGCGATCCTACCAGTATAGTTATAAGAAAGAGTAGTTATATATGTCCAAGAACATTATTAATACGTGCCAATAAAGCAGCATGCGACTTAGATAGAAGGCTTGTATCCTTTATGAAACTTATCAACTCTATCATAAAAGTAAAATTCTTAATATTATTATAATACATAAGTGGTACTCCTCTTTTCCACCAAATTTTTATTTTTATTTATGCTAGACATACTTTAAATGAGGTGCCCATATGGATGTAGAAATGGTGCTCCATTACGTAAAATTGCCCCCAACCGAGGAATTACTGACTGAAGAAAGATTAAACAATTACTTAATGCTCGGCATTCCATTGAATCATTATATAGGTCTCGAGATATCCGGCTATGTTCACCTGGGCACTGGCTTACTTTGTATGCAAAAAGTAGCAGATTTACAGAAAGCTGGGATAAAAACCACGGTTTTTCTAGCCGATTTCCATTCTTGGATTAATAGAAAGTTGGGTGGGAATCTTGAAATTATACGGAAAGTCGCTGGCGGATATTTTAAAGAGGCGTTAAAAGCATCTATATTGATTTCTGGTGGGGATCCTGAAAAAACAAATTTTGTTTTAGGATCCGAATTTTATGAGAAAATTGGTAGAACTTACCTAGAAAATGTCATAAAAATAGCTATGAAAACCACTCTTTCAAGAATGAGGAGATCAATATCAATTATGGGCAGAAAGAAGGAAGAAGCTCTTTATTTCTCTGATCTACTTTATCCTGCAATGCAAGTTGCAGACATATTTTCATTAAATGTAAATTTAGCACATGGCGGTATGGATCAAAGGAAAGCACATATAATAGCTATTGAAATAGGAGAGGAAACCTTTGGATATAAGCCAGTAGCACTACACCACCATATACTTATGGGGTTAAACGTAAGAAAGGAGGATTATTTAGCATTAATGAATGCAATGAAATCTAACAATTATGAGTTAATGGAGGATAAATTAGTTGATTTGAAAATGTCAAAATCGAAACCAGACAGTGCCATATTTATTCATGATAGTGAAAGTGAAATTAAAAGAAAAATACTTAATGCATTTTGTCCTCCAAAAGAAGTGTCTTACAACCCCATAATGGAACTAGTTAAATACGTGATTATGCGACATTTAAAAGATGAATGCATAGAAATTTTAAATCAAAAGACGAATGAGCGTAAAAAATATGGAAATTACGAAGAATTAGAACATGCATATATAAATGGAGAAATACATCCATTGGATTTAAAGCTATACGTAGCCAACAAATTAATAGAAATATTAGAACCTGCTAGGAAGCATTTTAGTAGTGGTTACGGGGCAAAATGCCTTGAAGAAATGAAAGAAATAATGTCAAGATCCAATTGAAATATACTTTAATCTGACATTATTCAAATGCTTACATTTAATTTGAAAAGCATTTACTAACTTTATTTAAAGTGGATGCATTTGCATTTTTTCTAATTAATGGCGGGCCCGGTGGGATTTGAACCCACGACCAACGGCTTAGGAGGCCGCTGCTCTATCCATGCTGAGCTACGGGCCCCCTCAATATTATTTTGAATTATACTCTTTTAAATTTGTTGAATTATTCACGGAAACTAATATATTTACTTATATAATCCAACTTCTTAATGTCACCAATAATTTCCTTCAATTCATCAATATTTCTTATGGGTCTATGAGTCATCACTTTAGACGCATAAGGCTCCCTGAAAAATGGTATCTTGCTCAGCTGCCCCCTGTTCCATGTGTTAATCTCTATTGGTATGGGTATCCCTAATATGGACCTATAACCATAACCAACAACTATTATGTCTGTAAATTTTTTTAGATGATATTCAAATGGTATTGCTACAAGCAGTGGATAGCTACCTACTTGTCTACCATACGTCATTCTTCCACTTCTTATTTCCACAAATACCTTTTTCAAGACGTTATATCTTGGAATTATTTTTTTGAGCATCGGTCGGTCGACTTCCTTTCTCATTTTCTCTTTATAAATCCTAAAATACCTTTTATGCTTCCTTATTATTCTTTCACCAATTTCCCACATTCTAGTCCCAGGCAATGGAATGCATTGCCTTATGTTTATCCTTCTTACAAGCAATCCCTTATTCAGCACATTTTTCATGAATTCGAAGTTTAACTTGTACGTTTCTTCACTTTCAGCTATTAAGCCATGAACGAAATTTATTCCAGGCAACAATTCAGGAAGACCATTCTCTCCTCTGATAGCACCAATTTCATTTATTATTTCTATCGCTTTTAATGCATCTTCTGGTTCAACTTTTAGATTATTTGCCTTTATGACTTTTGGATCTGCTGACTCTATTCCCATTGCAGCTACGTCGCCGGAGGTGTGATATTTTACTATTATTTTTGTTATTTCTCTACTTTCATTAGGGTAATTTACTATAGTTCCAGGATTTACATTATCAATATGTAATGTCTCTAAATCTGGTGCCACTTTCCTTATTCCTTCAAAAAGTCTTCTTAACGCTTCTGGATTTGGGCGGGGGAACTCCTTTTCTCCAACTTCACTTGAAAGGTAACAATAGAGATCTGGTTGTCTTCCAATTCTAAAATGTCTCACTCCATAATTGTATAAAGATGCAATTTCCATTAATACATCTTCAACTGCTCTGAATATTGGATGCCCCCATAACGGTTCAACGCAAAAGGAGCAACCACCAGTAACATATCTTGGACATCCTCTATATGTTTCTATTTCACAAATCAAGTTTAATCCATAGTTAGGATGATCTTGAACTATTTTCGCCCCCCTTATGGAAACTTCCCTTACAATTGAATAATCTCTTCTCTTAGAAGCCGGATTTACCTTATCGCTCTTCAAATCATTTACTAGTAAATCTGATAATACGATTTCTATATCCCCACTTACCACTAGATCATAAAGATCTTTTATATACTCGATTTTCTTAGCTTTCTTCCCTCCCTCTTTGCAGAAACCATAACGAGCAATTGGTCCTCCTAGAATTTTTAATGGTTTCATCACTAGAGTACCGATTTTCAGAACTTCCTCTTCAGTTATTGGTTTACCTCCAATATAATTTCCAGGTACACTTATCCCTCCAAGAACTATTAGCATATCTGCTTTATTCATTATTTTTAAGTACTCTGAAAAATTCCCACGCACCATATCAATGGTATAATACTTTACATTTACTTGACTATTATACTTCCATATGGTTCCAGCAGCATATCTTGCGTATACATCAAGATAAGGAGGAACACCTAATCCAGCAGGTTCATCATTATATCCATCCAATATAATTACTCTGTTTAAATCATTTGTACGCATTTCACATAACCCTTAAGTTATAAAATGTTGCCATCCCTTTTTCTCAATTATTCTTTCTTCTTCTTCATGTTTATATATTATCTTTCCGCTTTCATTAGTCACTTTACCTATTTTAATTAATGTTCCACCAACCTTTCTCACTTCATTTAAGGCTTCTTCCCAATTCTCTTTGCTTATGGTTAATATCAATGCATATTCTTCTCCACCATAAAAAACGAGGTCAAATGGATCTATCCTGTTTTTTTCAGCGAATATTCTTGCTTCTTCAGTTATTGGTAAATTATCTATTTCGATCCCAACATTACTCATTTTAGCAATTTCATGGAGTGAAATAGCTAAACCGTCACTGCTATCTATTGATGCGTTAACCAAACCTCTTTTTGCCAGAATATATCCCTCCTTGATATATGCTCGTGGCTCATAAACATCCCTTAATATCCTCCTTCTCAATTTCTCCTCCACCGATAATGATTCCAGTAAAATTTTTAATCCAGCAGCAGTGTTGCCGAAAAGTCCAGTTGTTGCAATAATGTCTCCAATTTTAGCTCCACCTCTTGGTACGACCTTCTTAGCTATTCCAAGAGCTATTCCATCGATTATTATATCATCTGCCTCATTCGTATCTCCACCCAGAACTTTCATACCATACTTTCTTGCAGCAATGTCTATCCCTTCATAAATTTCTCTTAAATCCTTTACATTCATATCTCTCTTCAATCCTATTGACGTTAAAAACCCTATAGGTTTTGCACCCTTTGCAGCTAAATCGCTTACACACATTGTAACTACTTTTTTCCCAATCTGTACATTACTCATACCAGGCGGTATGTCCGTTTTCCCCACCAGCATATCTACATTTATAACAAGGTTTTTTCCCCCTGGAAGTTTTATTGCAACGGCATCATCTCCATATGGTAGCGTTATCTTTTTCGTTTCTTTATCTATAATGCTAAATATGATTTCAATAACCTTTTCTTCACCTATATCAGATATCTTGGTCTCCCTCACTTTCCAATTCCTCCTCAAAGTCAATTATAGCCTGAACAGAATTATTATTTAAGTTTATTAGGGCGGCTTTTGCTTTATTAGGATAAATTCCCATATTCTTCATATATTCTGTTTGTTCTTGCCAAGTTCCAGAGTTTACAACAGTAACTCCTTTGTAATTTGTGCATTCAAAGGTGTGGATATGTCCTGCATGAAATACGTTAGGAATTTTCTCTATAACCATCAAATCCTCTTCTTCCGGTGCTATTAGTGTTCTTCCACCATATACGGGGGCTATGTGTCTCCTCTTTAGTAATTCTATCATGGCTTTTGCTGGTGTCTCGTATTTTAAGTTGGCGATGTTAACCATAATGTCATCCAAACTTTTCCCATGCGTTATTAGAAACAATGATTTATGCAATTTTATGTATGCGGGGTCGCCCAGAATTATCACGTTACTTAGTTTGTAAAGAGGAGCTGCGTATTCTTTGTATAGTGTTGGCGATGGTAATGCTTGTCTCGTTGCATCATGATTTCCAGGTACTATTATTATCTTTACGTGTTGTGGAATCTGTGATAAGTAGTAAGCTGCAACCTCGTATTGTCTTTTCAAATCTTTTATAGCTAACTCTTTTTCTTGTCCTGGATAGATCCCTATTCCATCTACTATATCTCCTGCAATCACTACATATTTAGTACGCTTTGCAAAGCCTTTTAATTTCGCATCTCCGAAGACACCGTTTAACCATAACAGAAATTTATTAAATGCATGTCTCATGAAAAATCTACTTCCAATATGCAGATCAGAGATTAAAACAGCATAAATGTCAGGGCCACCTCTCTTTTCACAAACATTGTTTATTTGCCTTGGGATTTCTGGTTGCAATATATCTGTTGCAAGAATTTTTCCTTCACCAATTGGTATACCTTCCACGCATATAACTTCATTTGGAATAATGTTCTGCGCTTTTTGCAGTAAGTCTGAATTTTTCATAGTAACCAGTACTGTTACTTCCCCAGTTAAATCTTCAGCATCGAATGTTATCATACTCTTACTGACCTTCTTATCGCTCACTATACAGATTATTTTAACCTTATTTTCTGTAGCTCCTATTATCTTCTTATTTGATAGATCTCGTATATCTATTGCTCCCCTGGCATCATATCTTTCTGAAATCATAATTTTTCTAAGTTTCATGTATCTGCTCATAAAATAATTCCTAAAATCCTTTGAAAGAGGAGTTTGTAAGATATATTCCGTGGGTTCAAAGATCACCTCTATTTCTTCAGCTAGGTCTTTTACGTCAATTTCTTCCTCATACTGTTTTGATGAATCAGAGATGAATTCTGGTGTAATAATTAGGGGTTTATTTTCCATTGTTGACAGCTTCTTTAAAATCTCTTCCAATATTTTCGATGCTTCATCTTTATTTTTCAATAACACATTTAAAAATTCAGGACTAATTTGTACTCCTTGCATAGATATTTTCGCTATTAACGCTTTTATCCTTAAGTCGCTCATAAGTTCTCTTGTCATTTACTCAATACCTGATATTATGTTTGTATTATCTTGGATAAATTAATATACTTTGAAGTCTACTAGTATTTAACGAAATCATTTAACATAGAAAGGGTGTATATAATGGAGGCTTTAGGTGCAACTACTGTTGGCTTAGTATGTAAGGACGGTGTTGTACTTGCTTCTGAGAAAAGAGTAGCCTATGGATATACCATTTTAAGTAAAATGGGGAAAAAAGTATTTAAAATTACAAATAACTTGGCAATAGCTTGTGCAGGATTAATTGCAGATATGCAATTACTCGCAAAATCTTTAACCGCTGAAGCAAATTTATATGAACTCACCTATAAAAGTCCTATGAAAGTTAGGAATTTGGCAAAGTTGTTATCTACAATCCTATATAGTAATCGTCTGTATCCATACTTAACTGAAATTATAGTTGCAGGGGTGGATGTTACAGGCCCCCACTTATATGTTTTAGATCCATTGGGGTCATTAATTGAGGATAAATATGCAGCATTAGGTTCTGGTGCCCCCCTCGCTATGAGTATATTGGAATCTGAATATTCCCCAGAAATTACCGTAGATGTTGGGGAGAAGATAGCAATTAAAGCGGTAAGTGCAGCCATTAAAAGAGATATAATTTCTGGTGATGGTATCGATATATTGATAGTGAAACGAGAGGGTGCTATAGAGAAATTCCTACCTATCGAAGTATAGTATTGATTTCTAGATTAACTTAATGGGCTTGTCTAATCTGCTTAGAAGTACTATCCTTGAGGGCTCTGAAGCATCGATGATCTTTAGGGAAGTTAATTCACTCATTTTCTTACCGAATTCAAGTATTTCTTCAAAGCTCGGCATATGTGTTGATGATAACCTATATTGAAATCCTCCAAGGCTCATAGCAGCTTTTGGCTCTACATATGTTGGGTTTGCTTTATCTACTATTTTTGCATACTCTTCTACCTTCTTTAAATTTAATTCCCTTACTAATGTTAATCTAATTACGGTTGGACACGAAAAACTTTTAATGAGTTCCATGCTACGCATAATATTTTCCCATCCATTTGGTATCTTAGGTCTGCAAACCTTCCTATATGTTTCGTAGTCTGGTGCAGACAAACTTATGTAAAGCTGGCTTGGTTCATTATTTAATTTCTCTAATACGTCTGGTCGAGTTCCATTGCTTACAAGGAAAACCGTTTTGAAGTTATGCCTGAAAAATTCGTATATCAGATCGTCTATGTACGGATATAGTGTAGGTTCCCCAACTAGACTTATTGCTGCATGTATGGGTCTAAAAGCTTCTTCCAGCATATTTCTGTCTACATTTCTATTTCCTTTAAATCCGGATAATACCTCTCTTTGCATTTTTAGTCCATTAAGCACTATTTTTTCAGGATCATCCCATTTTGGTAAGTTTAGTTCATTCCACTCTATCCCAATGTCTGATGCTTGTACTCTCCAGCAATATATGCATTCATGTGTACATGTTATTGTTGGTGATAATTGTAAACACCTATGTGATGGAATTCCATAAAATTTTTGTTTATAACAGACATTTTTCCCTTTGGATGTTAAAGATGCTTTTAACCAGTAGCATGGCTTTAATAAGCTGTAATCTCCTATAAACTTGTATCCTTGTTTTAGGTATTCCCTTTTCAGCTTCTCTACAGCTTCCATCAATATTATCTCGGCAAATTTCATCTAATAAATTTAAGGGGATACCTTAAAGAATTTGGTTATTTGTTTTGTGCATTTTTATACTTTTCAAATTCTTCTTGTCTCCTCAATATTTCATTTATGATTTGAGATGTTTTGTAGAATGGGCTTTCTTTATATTCTTCGTTTATCCTAATAACCTTAACATCATGTAATCCCCTCTCTTTTAACTTATTCTTCAAATCTTCTTCTGATATGAATTTTTGATCTGGGCCTAAAATTATGATGTTCGGTTTTATCTCTTCTACCTTTCTTAATATATCCTCATCATCACTTCCCAAAACCGCTTCATCAACATATTTAATACTTCTAACAACCTCCAATCGTTGAGAACTGGGTATTATTGGTTTTCTCCCCTTAAACCTATTTACATTATTATCTGTGGCTACAATTACTATTACTTGCCCATACTCTTTAGCCTTTTTCATTAACCATATATGCCCTGGGTGAATTATATCAAAAGTTCCTGCCACCAATACTCTATTTTGGCGTTTCTTTATGTCTTCATTTTCCCATTCGAATTCTACCATATTTAAGAATTTTAGGCAATCTAATAATCCCTCAGCATATGCAATGCACGCTAAGCTTGTAATGTACTCTCCTTTTTCAAAATAGAATTTTGCATCAGAACAATAGCTTTTACATAACTCTATTACTTTCTTTACTCCCTCATCTTCATGTCTTTCTTGCCCAAGTTTATTTAGTACTATGTTGACATTTTCAATGTATTTCTTTACCCTCTCTATTTCTTTACTTGGCATTTTACTTCCTCCATAACACTTAAAGGTGCATTAGCCAATTTTACTAATGCTTCTGCTTCTATAAAATGTAATCTACCAACTATTATAAGAGAATATGGTGGAGCTCCAAAATCCACTTTCGAAAGTTCATTTATATAATCAGCTTTCACAATTTGAGTGTCTGAACCTATCCTTGCGCAACCCACACATAAAGTATCTCTTTTGATAACGTTCTCTTTTCGTTTTTCTTCAATTTTCTTCAATATATCGATAGCTTCTGCAATCCTCATAAATCTCATATTTTCCGCATCCATATCTAGTAACAACAGTGTATGTAATCCCTGTTTCATATTCTCTTTTATAACATCATAGGGGGTTTCGCAGATACTCTCTCCATATGGAAACGTTACTGTCACGCATCTTCCGAATTTATAACTAAAAAGACCTGTTTCACCACATATTGCCGACTGAATTGATGCTGCATGCACAACCCTTGTTTCTATACCTCTATCAATCGCCGTCAATCTTAGTTGCATGTGTGTTGTTGCAACAAAAGGATCTCCAGGGACTAATAGTACAACAATTTTGTTTTTCGCTTCATTTAGTATTTCCTCATAATTTTCTTCTATATCCCTTCTACTAACCTTGATAACCTTTCTTCCAATGATATTCTTTTCTAAAATTTCAATAGAAAAGTTTGGAATTACGCTAGTATATGTATCTAAATACACTTTTTCTGCGCATCTCATCCACTTTATACCGGATAATGTGATATCTTCTAATCCATTTAGCCCTAAGCCTACAAAAACAAGCATACCCCATCATCTAATGTTTTAACCTTTAATTCTTTTAATATTGGAGCCATATGTAAATCTTTTCTGCGGTACTTAAAGATGCGAAACATTAATTTATAACATCATTAAATCTATTTTTAGTAAGGGGGCCCGTAGCTCAGCCAGGACAGAGCAGTGGGCTCTTAACCCATTGGTCGCGGGTTCAAATCCCGCCGGGCCCGCCAAATATTATTACTTTTACACGACATTGGAAACGTATTTATGTGCTACGAGTTAATTTATATTTGAATAAAATGGTGGTGGTTTATGGAGAAAGTTAAAGTAGTCGTTGTGGGTATTGGGGCAATAGGGCAGATGCTTACAAAAGAGCTATTAAATAAACAGGGATTTGAAATAGTTGGGGCTGTTGACATTGATCCCAAAAAAGTTGGACGAGATCTTGGGGAAGTACTTGGCTTAGGCAAGAAACTTGGTGTAAATGTTTCTAATGATATTGACAGTGTACTGAAGAATTCAAGACCTCATGTAGTTATTCACATGACATCATCATATCTCAAAGAGGTGTACCCCCAGCTACTAACTATACTTAAGTATGGTGTAAATGTAATTTCTTCATGTGAAGAATTGAGTTATCCATACATTGTTGACCGAAAAATCGCTGAAGAATTAGATAATACTGCCAAACGCTACGGGTCAACCCTATTAGCTACAGGCATAAATCCTGGTTTCCTAATGGACACTTTAGCCATAATACTAACAGCCCCATGTATAAAGGTTGATAGCATCAAGGTCACTAGACATATGAATGCATCTGTTAGAAGAGGTCCCTTCCAGAGAAAGATAGGAGCAGGATTAACTGTAGATGAATTTAAACGTAAAATATCTACTAAAGAAATATCTGGTCATGTAGGGTTAGAACAGAGTATATCATTGATAGCAGCTGCTCTAAAAGTTAAGCTTGACAAAATCGATGTTGGAGAAGTTCAACCCATAATTTCTGATAAATATGTAAAAACAGATTACGTGGAAGTTAATCCGGGATACGTGGCTGGGCTAAGACAAACAGCTCAGGGTATCGTGAACGGAAAGTCATTCATAACTCTTGATTTCATAGCTTATGTTGGAGCAACCGAAGATTATGATGCCATAGACATCCAAGGGATACCTGAAATCCACGAACGAATATCTCCTTGTGTGCATGGCGATTGGGGAACTATTTCAATGCTGATAAACGTTATACCAAAAGTTATGAAAGCTCCTCCAGGACTTTTAACTATGAAAGACATAACAATTCCTCATTGCATATTAAGTGATGTAAGAGATTATCTCTAAATCATTAAATAAATAATTACTTTTTTAATCTAAGTTGGTGTATGATATGTCTTCACTCGAATTTAAACCGACTAGAATGGAACTAATAGCATTAAGACGTAGATTAAATCTTGCCCAAAAAGGACTTAAATTACTTCAAGAAAAGCAAGATGCTCTAATAATGGAATTTTTTGCTGCCATCCAAAAATATAAAAAATTAAGAGAATCTCTTTTACCTGTATTTAAGGAAGCTTATTTTGCTCTTGCAAATGCTGAAATTGAAATGGGCGCTTTAAAAATTGAAAGAATAGCTGAAGGCATCCCTGAGACGGTAAATGTGGAGGTTAAATTTAAAAACGTTATGGGTGTTCTAGTTCCCGTAATCGAAACAAAAATTGAGAATATACGTAGACCTTACAGTTTAACAGATACATCCATTTATCTTGAAACTGTATCAGAAAACTTTTCTCAACTATTACCTGCTATAATCAAATTAGCTGAAGTTAGTGCAACTATAATTAAGTTGTCTGAGGAAATTAAACGTATACGTAGAAGGGTGAATGTATTAGAAAAAATAATTATACCCACGTTAAATAATGCAATATCATACATTAAGTTTTATTTAGAAGAGAGAGAAAGAGAGGATCTATTTAGAGTGAAACGCATAAAGAAGAAACTTGAGCGAAGATCCTATCCTTAGAAGAGAAGTGAAGTACTAAATTTTATATTATTACTTTATTTTTATTATAATTGATTATTGGTTTTTTCTCCTTTTGATGTTGTTAGTGTTAAAATTGCTTTGGCTAGGTCGCCTCCCGTCTGTTTTAACGCTTTTCTTGCTTCATCTAAACTTACTTTTGCCTGCATGGCTACAAGCTGCACATCTTCTTCAGAAATATCTTCTTGCTGTTCAGTTTTTTGCTCTTTACTTTCCACAATAATCTGCCCTCCAGCTATTTGAACTATTGTTTGATCACCCATTTTTATGATGGAAACTTTTGGTGAAGGCATCTTTAAAATTTCCCCACTTCTTACTATAATAACCTCTTCAACATCTTCCACTTCATTTATCTCCATACCCATTTTCTGCATTATCCTCCTCATATCTCGAGGAGACATTTTCCTCATTTTTCTTTCACCCCACTTCTCACTTTTACAGCTACTCCACTTCTAAATAAAGTCATTTCTTCACCATTTAATAATGCTTTCCCAACAGCAAGTAACTCATCATTCTCATTGACTACGATTACTTCTTCCCCAGGACGAATTTCTGGGTCTGCCTTTTTTACGTGTTTTGCAAAAACGTTTCTTCCTTCTTTTATCATGTCTGCTACCTCATTCATTACTACAACCCTCATCTTTGGAGGGCAAGTCTTACTTCTTATGATTTCTGCTCCATAAATCGTTAGCGCAATTAATCCATCGCGAGCTCTGATAGTTGCAATAACTTTACCGTTTAATATTATTCTTCTTATTTTGCCCGTTTTTTTAGATTTCTCGATAATTATATCGTCTGGGATGAGAATAGATCCTATACCTTCCCCGAACTGATAATCGGCCATTTTTCTTAAAACATACTTATCATAGCTGTGAAAAGCTTTCCCTGATGTTTTACTCATATTCTTTCAACGGTATATAGTCATTGCTGATTCTTTAGCTTTTTTATTAATTTTCTTTATAGCTTCCATGAAATCCATCATCGTTACTTTATCCCCCCTCCTTCTTATGGCATTCATTCCTGCTTCTACACATATTTTCATAATATCAGCGCCACTCATACCTTCCGTTTCTTTAGCAAGTAATTTAAACGATACTCCCTCATCCAGTAGAAGTTTCTTTGCATGCACCTTGAAAATATGTTCTCTCTCTTTCTCATTTGGTAGGGGTATATATATTATCCTGTCAAATCTTCCAGGCCTTAAAAGTGCTTCGTCAATTATATCGATTCTATTTGTAGCAGCGATAACCCTTATATTTTCTCTTGGGTTAAATCCATCTAATTCATATAAAAGTTGTGCTAATGTTCTATGAACTTCCCTTTCACCACTTGTAGCATCTTCTAACCTTTTCGCTCCTATTGCATCGATTTCGTCGATGAATATTATGCTTGGAGCCTTCCTTCTAGCAAGCGCAAATAATTCTTTGACTATTCGAGCACCTTCACCTATATACTTCCTTACAAGCTCCGAGCCCACAGTCCTTATAAACGTTGCATTTGTTTCATGCGCTACCGCTTTTGCAAGTAATGTTTTTCCACATCCTGGAGGCCCGTACAATAAAACCCCCTTCGGAGGGGTAACCCCTATTCTTTCAAATAATTCTGGGTGTTTAAGAGGTAATTCCACGACCTCCCTTATCTCTTGTTTTTGTGATTCAAGACCTCCAATATCATCATATGTAACATTTGGTTTTTCGATGACCTCCATAACCTGTACATATGGATCCTCAATTTGCGGTAGTATTTCCACGATGGCAAAATTTTTCTGGCTTAAAGCTACCCTAGTGTATGGTCTTAGCTTACTTAGGTCTATGTTGCTCGAAACTTGCACAACTAAATTAGGTCCTGTTGAGCTCTTTACAACTACTCTTCCATCATTTAAAACATCTATAACGTAAGCCTCTATTAATGGTGGCATCCTCGTCTTCTCTAACTCACTTCTTAAATAAGCTATTTCCTCTAAAAGTCTTTCCTTTTCCATGCTCAAATTTTTTAATTCACACTCTATTTCAAACAATCTTTTTTCTAAGTATGCTTGATATCCTGATTGATTCTCATAGCTTTTTAGATTATTGTTTTCACTGTGCGATTTAAATGCCATAAAACATCTGTTTCTTATTAATACTTCGTGTAAGATTAAAATTTCGCTTACATGAAGTCTTCGAAGTAAACTTAAATGAAATGATTTATGTATGTATTCAAATAAATAATGTTTGGGTATACATGTCATGTGATATATGCGGGGAGAAACTTAAAGGGGAAGGTAAAAAGATCTTCGTATCTGGTGCAATTTTAACGGTGTGTGATAAATGCAGTAAATATGGATCTCCTGTACCTCCCTCATTTAATAAGAAATCCTCCTCGGCTATTGTGAAAGGCGGTAAGCCTTTACTTCAAAAGCTGCCCAAAACTTTTGGTAAAGACGTCGAATATGATGTTGTTCCCGATTATGCAAAAAGAATTAAGGAGGCTAGGGAAAACATGGGTTGGACTGCAGAGATACTTGCTGAGCAAGTTAAAGAAAAAGTTTCTGTCATCAAAAAAATTGAAAGTGGTAAATTAATTCCATCAATAAATTTAGCTAAAAGATTGGAAAACGTTTTGGATATAAAGTTGTTGGAACCGCAAATAAGAGTTCTTGATAATCTATCAACTTATGATAAAAGTGAAGTTGATATTACTTTAGGTGATGTTGCAGAAATAAAGTTTAAGGACAAAAATGATTCTGTGAAAATCAAAAAGCATGGTTAACAATTTTAAGCATGCTTAAACTATTTTCTAGATCACTCTTTCTACTTTTTCAATAATTTTTTCAACAAGAGTGTTCAGATTTATGCCTTTTTTTGCGCTTATCGGTATAATGTCTGTATAGGGGAATACTTCCTTAACAACTTTAATAGCTCTCTCAACATCTTCATTTTTCACTAGATCTATTTTATTCAACGCAATTACTAATTCCACACTTGGTGCAATTTTACTTATTATTTCATATGAAGAGTCAATCTTCCTCCTCATTTCACTTATTTCGTCAGACCCATCTACTACCAACACTATTAAATCTGATAACGACAGCTCATTTAGTGTTGTGTAGAACGCGTTCAATATTATTGGATGCATGTCTTCTATAAATCCTATCGAGTCCACTATTATTATATCATTATTCAATGCGCTCAGTCTCCTGGAGTATGTTGAAAGTGTAGTGAAAGGTCCAAGACCCACGGGTTTTGTTTCGTGTGTCAATTTATTAAAGAGCTCTGTTTTTCCTGCTTGCGTGTATCCAGTTAATACTACTTCCGGTAATCCATACTCTCTCCTTTTAATTATTCTTTCAAAGTTTCTCATTCTAACCTTTTCAAGTTTTCTCTCAAGGAGCTTCATTCTTTTCGTTATGTGTTGTTCATATACCTTATGAAGGTATTCACCTAAGGCTCCCCATCCAACTTGCTCTCCATATAAATCTCTAAATCTCAAGTATTCCCTAACCCATGGAAGCATGTAATGTAATCTTGCTAACTCTATTTGCATTTTTGCTTCAGCTGTTCGGCTTCTTTCTTCAAATATTTTTAAGATTAATATGTTTCTGTCAATAACATCAATATTCCAACCTACTTCTCTTCTTATCCTAAATGCTTGGCTGGCTTTTAAATTATTTGAAAATATTATTGTGTCAATACTCTCTTTTTCTATAAAACTCTTTAATTCCTTCAATTTTCCTTCTCCAATTAAGTAGGTTGGATCTGGTTTGGTCCTTTTCTGTACAATTTCCTTCACAACATCATATCCAGCACTTTTAGCAAGTCCCTTTAACTCCTGAATTTTTGTCTTTTCAAATTTTTCCGTTTGTACTTCAATAATGATTGCTCTCATACATTATCTTTACTGCCATTTATTTTTAATAATAAGTTGGTATTGGAGGGTAATATATATTTATAACGTCACATCTTCCTACTACTTTTGAGGGTGCACTTGCATTGACTTTTGAAGTGTACGTTTTAAGAATAGGTCATAGGCCTGCTAGAGATAAGCGCGTTACTACACATGTGGGTTTAGTGGCTAGAGCTTTTGGGGCTAGAGGGATAATACTTGATTGTCGCGATGAAAAAGTGGCTTCTTCATTGTTGGCGGTTTGCAGAAATTGGGGAGGCCCATTTTACATAAGTTTCACAGAAGATCCATATGATTACTGTATTAAGTGGAAAGATGGTGGAGGTGAGATAATTCATTTAACAATGTATGGTATAAACCTTCCCTCGGTGGTAAATGATATTAAGAGGAGTCAAAAAAATAAACTCGTTATAGTTGGAGCAGAAAAGGTTCCAAGGTTCTATTACGAGATAGCTGATTGGAATGTCGCTATTGGGAATCAACCGCACTCTGAAGTTGCTGCATTAGCAGTTTTTCTATTGGAGTTATTGGATGGATGGGTTTTCCATAGTAGCTTTGAAAATGCAAAAATTAAAATAATCCCCTCTGAAAAGGGTAAACGTGTCATTAAATTATCTAATGACATTCATAAAACTGAAAGATTTTAAATGCTTGCTCAACAAAATAAATCTGTCAGTATGCAAATACAATCATAGGGAGTGAAATAAGTGTGTACGAATACTTCGAATCCATACCACTTGATGAAAGTTTCATAGCTTTCATAAGAGAGCTTGTTGGAGAGGAAGGCGTCGCTATAGTTTCCTTTCTATCAGAAAACTATGATGTCACAGATGAAACCTTATCACAAAAAACTGGAATAAAACTTAACAATGTCAGAAAAATCCTCTACACACTCTATGATAATCAATTAGTATCTTACAAGAGGGTAAGGGACAAAACTACAGGTTGGTTTATCTATCTATGGCGTCTTAACCGAGACAACATAGAATTTTTAGTGCGCTCTAAAAAACGTGCCGTTCTAGAAAAACTTAAAGAAAGATATGAATATGAAAAACAACATATCTTCCTCTTCTGCCCGAAAGATAAAATTAGATTATCCTTTGAGGAAGCATCAGAATATGGTTTCAAATGTAAGATATGTGGTGGAAACCTGGAATCATTTAATAACACTCAAATAATAGAATTTCTAGAGAGAAAAATAAAAGAACTTGAAGAAGATATATCTAAATAACAACTCACATCAACTGTAGATCTAGCAGGGCGGGTCGTCTAGCTGGTTAGGATACCGCCCTTACACGGCGGTGGTCCTGGGTTCGAATCCCAGCCCGCCCATCACCTAAAAATCAAACCATTATTTAAGCAAAGAAAATGATCCGTAACTGTCAAATTAAAGTTATGGCAATACTTCAAATTAGCATCAATATTATAAGCAACTTACTTTGACAAATTTCTCAGCAATTAATAAGCTTAAGAATAGTTTTATATGGCAAAACTTAAATAAGTAACTTAATGTTTTTCTTGTATCGGTACTGGGTGACCTTCATTGGCGTTTAAACATGTGGTGAGAATCGCAGGGCAGGATCTGGATGGATCCTTAAAGGTAGCATATGCTTTATCGAAAATTAAAGGAGTTGGCATAAACTTAGCTCATATAATCCTAAAATTGGCCGAAGTCTCCCCACATGAAAGGTTGGGTTACTTACCCGATACCAAAATTAAGAGAATTGAAAACATCATTAACTCACTATCTTCGCAAAACATCCCATATTGGTTAATGAATAGAGCCAAGGATCTCGAAACTGGTGAGAATAAACATTTAATAGGATCTGATTTGCTTCTAAGAATTAAGTCAGACATCGAATTTATGAAGAAGATAAAGTGCTGGAAAGGGGTTAGACATTCATTAGGATTGAAAGTTAGAGGCCAGAGGACTAGAACAACTGGTAGAACAGGTCAAACAGTAGGTGTTTCCCATAAGCCAAGGTGATGAACGTGGGTGATCCTAAACGCCCGAAGAATAAGTGGAGTTCTCCAAGACATCCGTGGAAGAGGGAATTACTTGAAGAGGAACTTAAATTAGTTGGTGAATATGGGCTTAGGAATAAACGTGAAGTTAGGATAGCTAAAACCATTTTATCAAAATTTAGGAAACAGGCAAGACTTATGTTAGCTCTTCCACCTGAAGAGCTAATGGTTAGACGCAAAGAGCTCATAGGTAAATTATACAAAATTGGATTGTTAAATGAAGATGCATCTATTGACGATGTCTTAAGCTTAAAGGTGGGGGATCTTCTTGAAAGACGCTTACAAACGATAGTTTATAGGAAAGGGCTTGCAAAAACAATACATCATGCTAGACAACTAATAGTTCATGGCCATATTTCAATAAACGGTAGGAGAGTAACTGTTCCCGGATACATTGTAAGTAGAGATGAGGAAGATAAAATCCATTATTCATATAATAGCCCATACGCAGTTTCACCAGTAGTCAAAGAAGAAATTAAGGGTAAAAGTGAGGTGTCTGAATGAGTAGTAGAGAATTATTGTGGGGGATAGCTCACATATACAGTTCCTTTAATAACACAATAATACATGTAACAGATATTTCTGGCGCTGAAACAGTTGCAATTTCTTCTGGTGGAATGGTTGTGGAAGCCGATAGGGAAAAACCATCCCCCTATGCGGCAATGCAAGCAGCATTTAAGATAGCTCAAACAATAAAAGACAAGGGATTCAAGGCCTTGCATATAAAGGTTAGAGCGCCTGGGGGTCATGGTCCTAAAACTCCAGGTCCTGGCGCTCAAGCTGCTATTAGAGCTTTAGCTAGATCTGGATTTATAATTGGCAGAATTGAAGATGTAACGCCGATTCCTCATGATACTACAAGGAGACCTGGTGGTCGTAGAGGTAGAAGGCTATGAAATTCGGTTAGGTGGCTTTAAATGAGCTCTTCAAACTCTCTTGTTGAAATAGTGGACCTTAAAGATTTATCTATTAGGTTTATCCTTAGAAATTCAAATGTTGCATTCGCAAATGCTTTGAGAAGGATAATGATATCTGAAGTGCCAGTAATGGCTATAAGTGACTTTGCAATAATAAATAATACTTCTCCAATATTTGATGAAATTCTGGCGCATAGGCTCTCCCTCATACCTTTAACAACGGATCTAGATGGTTTCAATCTACCGGAAAAATGTGTATGTGGGGGTGTAGGGTGTCCACGTTGCCAAGTTACATTAACTTTAAATGTTAAGGCAGGTGATTCTCCAGTAACAGTTTATTCAAGGGATATATTATCTAGTGATCCTCGCGTGGTTCCAGTGAGTGGAGATTTCCCAATAGCAAAGCTTTCTGCTGGTGATGAAATTTTGATAGAAATGTATGCTAGATTGGGTAAGGGTAAAGATAATGCTAGATTTCAACCTGTTTCTGCATGTGCATACAAATATTTCCCACGAATAGTTGTTAATACCTCTTCATGTATTAAATGCAGTAGTGATGGAACCCTTAAATGCGTGAGTGAATGTCCAAAGAAAGTTTTAGATGTTGATAGCAAGACTGGGTATCCATATCTCCGTGATCCAATAAATTGCAGTTTATGTAAAGCGTGCGTGGATATCTGCGAATATGGTGCGATTGAACTTAAACCTGATGACACTTCCTTTATATTCTACGTTGAATCCACAGGCTCTCTTCCTGTGCATAAAATTATTTATACTGCTGCAACTATTTTAGCTGAAAAGTGCGATGAATTTTTAAGCAAAATTGGGGGGCTTTAAATGAAGAGAACAGGGCCTACGAACATCCACCTTAGGAAATTAATAGATTTTCTGAGAAAGAAGGCTAATGAAAATGATGCGAAGATTTGGAGTGATATAGCTGATAGACTTGAAGTTCCGAGGAGAATGAGGATAGTTGTTAATGTGGGTAAAATAAATAAATATACTAAACCGGATGATGTTGTTGTGATTCCTGGGAAGGTTCTTGGGGCTGGATCTATAGATCACCCTGTTACCGTGGCAGCATTTTCTTTTTCAAGTTCAGCTTATGAAAAAATAACTAAGGCCAACGGTAAATGCATCAGTATAATTGATCTGGTTAATATGAATCCAAAGGGTTCTGGTGTTAAAATTTTGAGGTGATGAATTTGAGTAGTAAAAATGTTGTTACATTGATTGATGCTGAAAACATGATTTTGGGTAGACTTGCTAGTATCGTTGCAAAGCGTTTAATTGAGGGTGAAAAGGTATTTGTGGTTAACGTGGATAAAGTCGTGGTTTCAGGGAATCCTCAAAGTGTTTTTGAAGAGTACAAGAAATTATTAAACCTACGTACATTAAGGAATCCGAGATTAGGCCCTAAAATTCATCGTTCACCCACCATGATTTTTAGGAGAGTGGTTGCTGGCATGCTTCCAAAAGATAATGAGAGAGGGCGTAAAGCGCTACGTAACCTAAAAGTTTTCATGGGTTTTCCAGAGGAATATAAACACTATCCTGTAATTCAGTTTAAAGAAGCTGATGCGAGAAATTTATCTGGTAAATATGTTTATTTAATTGAAATTTCTAAACAACTAGGATGGTCTGGTGATGTTCATGAGTAGTAAAAGAGTTCTAGTGGTTAGTGGTAAAAGGAAGACCGCAATTGCTAGAGCTGTCTTTAAAGATGGGAAGGGCAGAGTGTATATTAATGGGATTCCTTTACCTTTGTATCAACCTGAACTTGCAAGATGGAAAATATTGGAACCCCTCAAATTGATTGATAAAAAATTGGTAGATCAAGTTGATATTCATGTTACTGTCAAGGGTGGGGGGTTTATGGGTCAGGCTGATGCTGCACGTATGGCTATCGCACGCGGATTGGTGAAGTGGTTTAATGATGAAAATATAAAGAAAATATTTCTGGAGTACGATAGAACCATGTTAACTGGTGATCCGAGAAGAACTGAACCGAAGAAATTTGGAGGGCCTTCTGCTAGGCGTAGATTTCAGAAGTCTTATAGGTGAGATTCAACATGTATCCAATAAGATGCTTTACATGTGGAGCACCAATAGGAGACAAATTTGAAAAATTTAAGAAGCTAGTAGATTCTGGTGTGCCAATAAGTAAGGCCTTTGAAGAACTTGGGATTACTCGTTATTGTTGCAGGAGGATGCTTCTAACACATGTTGAATATATTGATGATATAATTGAGCTTGACATGTTATATATGAAAAAGAAGTATAAAAGGTGATTTTGATGAGTTTTTCCCCAACAATTATTAATGATGCATATGCAAATAAGCGCTTTAATAGTAGGGGGGATATTACGATAGAGGTTGAAATATACACGGAAAATGGGTTCGGTTCCTTCTCAGCACCATCAGGAGCAAGTAAGGGAGCATATGAAGTCATAGATTTCCCCCCTGGTGGTGTGGATGAAGCTTTAAATTTATTTGAAGATCTCATTGCGCCTGAGATAATAGGAATGGATTCTGTTAAGCAGTTTGAGTTGGATAAGACGTTGAAGGAAATTGATGGTACATCTAACTTTAGCAAGATTGGGGGATCGTTATCCATTGCTACATCCATTGCTAATGCCATTGCTGCTGCCAATTCATTAATGATACCTCTATACAGATATCTTGGGGGAGTTTATGCAAATAGGCTTCCCTTACCTCTTGGCAATGTTATTGGTGGTGGCAAACATACACATGTTAAAGGTTTAGATATTCAAGAAGTCTTAATAATTCCATATGGTGCATCCTCTTTCTTTGAGTTGGCGTTGGCAAGTATTAGGGTGTATAAGGAAATCGTCAAAACAAGTCCTCCTGGTGTGGTGTACGGCAGGAATGATGAAGGTGCACTAGTTACTACATTAAATATATTTGATGTATTACCGATTGTTCAAAATGCTTGTAATAAAGTTTCAAAGGAGACAAATGTGAAGTTTAAGTTGGGGGTTGATGTTGCTGCATCCTCCTTATGGAATTCAAAATCAAATAAGTATTGCTTACCAAGCACTGATACATGTTACGATGAAGATGCTTTTTATAAATTCATTTTAAACCTCATAAATAAGTTTGACTTATTCTATGTTGAAGATCCATTCATGGAGAACTCATTCACATCTTTTGCCAGATTGCGTGATGAAGCTGAAACTTGCATAATTTGTGCTGATGACTTAACAGCTACTAATGTTGAAAGAATACGCTATGGTGCTTCCATAAAGGCATTTGATGCTGTGATAATAAAACCGAATCAAGTGGGAACTTTATCTGACGCTATTTCTGCTATACAAGTAACATTTTCATACGGCTTGATACCAGTATGTTCCCACAGATCGGGGGAAACGGTTGACACGTTTTTATCACATTTCGCGGTGGCTACCGGTTCACCGCTGGTTAAATGTGGGATAATGGGTGGGGAGAGAGTGTCTAAAATAAATGAATTTATAAGGATAGAAGAAGATTTAGGTGAATGGAGTAAGATATTTGAACTTGAGAGGTTATTGAAATGACATCACAGCCTCAATCCTCAGAACTACTAGTGCCATTGGAATTGTATCTTTCCACAGGAGTTCATATTGGCACTAGGATAAAAACTAAATCCATGATCCCATTTATTTATAGGGTTAGACCTGATGGATTATACGTTTTGGATGTTAAACGCATAGATGAGCGCATACGTATTGCAGCTAAATTTATAGCAAGATTTCCTCCGCATAAAATATGCGCCGTTTCTTCTAGACAGTATGGTTGGAGACCTGTTAAACAATTTTGCTCTTTAGTTGGTGGCTTCCCAATTACTGGCAGATTTATACCTGGAACCTTCACAAATCCCCACTTACCATGTTACAAGGAGCCCTCTGTTGTCATAATATCTGATCCTAGAGCTGATGAGCAAGCTCTTAATGAAGCTATTGATATGGGTATACCTGTTGTGGCGCTTTGCGATACTGATAATCTTGCATCAGGGGTTGAACTAATAATTCCAGTTAATAATAAAGGTAGGAAGGCCTTAGCATTAACCTACTGGATATTGGCTAGACAAGTTTTAAGGGAAAGAGGAGATATACCCCCAGATGGAGATATCCCTCTATCCATTGAAGACTTTGAAGCAAAGCCGGAGACCTACTAACTTTTATGGTCTGTTTTAAGAGTACTTTATATAATTCTTCAAATAATACTTTTATTGATAATCATGTTTGTACGTGAACCTGCAGTTGCAGGATCCTTTTACGAAGGTTCAAGAGAAGATCTTATGGATCAGATCAAATGGTGTTTTACTCATAGAATAGGTCCGGGAGAGCTACCTAAAGTCAATGAATCCTTTACTGGGAAGTTGATTGGAGTCATAGTTCCTCATGCTGGGTATATTTACTCCGGCCCTGTAGCAGCTTGGGCTTACAAAGTAATCGCAGAAAATGGAAAACCTGATTCCTTCATAATACTTGGTCCAAACCATTCTGGCATGGGTTCTCCGCTAGCTATTATGAGGAAAGGTTTATGGAAGACTCCACTTGGATATGCTGAAGTAGATAGTGAATTGGGGGATGCTTTGCTAAGCTCTCTAGATATTCTAGAAGATGATTATACTGCCCATATAAACGAACATTCAATTGAAGTTCAATTGCCATTCCTACAATATCTGTTTGGCAATGTGAAATTCCTTCCAATTTCATTGATGATACAAGATAAAGAAGTTTCAATATTGTTGGGCGAAGCTATATCTAAAATTATTAAGGATAGGAGAATCGTCGTTATAGCTTCCACGGACTTCTCCCACTACGAAAGTTATGAACGTGCATATAGGAATGATTCCCTTATAATCGATAGGATTATTAATTTAGATCTTGACGGCTTCTTCAAAACATATTATTCGAAAAGGGTTTCCATGTGCGGCCCAGGCCCTACTGGCACATTAATTACTATTGCTAAACTCTTAGAGGCTAAGCAAGTACTAAAATTAAAATACGCTACATCTGGTGATACATCTGGTGACATGTCTTCCGTTGTTGGATACTCATCGATAGCCTTTTTAAGGTGAATATATGGTAGTAGCATCAGCACCAGCTAAAGTAATACTTTTTGGAGAACACTTTGTTGTTGAAGATAAATTTGCTATAGCTGCTGCTATAAACTTGAGAGCAAAGGTTTTCGCTGATTTTAACGATTCAAACTTTATTTCGATCTCATCCGATATTAATTCTCCAAATACCATTAAAATCCCAATAAATATGATAATTAGTGGTGATATCCATAGATATAGTCCTTCCATCACACCATTGCTTCTAATTCTACATGAATTTTCATTCAAGCACCATCTTCTTGATCGTGGTGTAGATATCAGTATCAAAAGTGAAATCCCAATGGGTGCTGGTTTAGGATCTTCAGCTGCTGTCTTCGTAGCTTTTTCAGCGGCTATATTGAAACTTTACAACGTAAAATTTAATCTATATGATGTAATTGAACTTGCATCTAAAGGTGAGAGTCTTGCTCATGGAAAGCCTAGTGGCATAGATGCCACAATTTCAGCATTTGGAGGGATACTACTATATAGGCGCTCCCAAGGGTTTAATCGATTAAACGTAAAGTTTAATGCACCCATAATATTGGGGATAACCCCTGAACATAGATCCACAGCTGACATGGTTAATAAGGTATTAAAGTTGAAGTATAAGTATCCTTCCATTTTCAATTTAATTTACGATGCAAATGATAAGATAGTTGAAGAAGCTATTAATGCATTAATTTCCAGTGACATTAACAGATTAGGTGAACTCTTGAATATCTCACATGGATTACTATCCTCTCTCGGAATTTCAACTTTAAATTTAGAAAGATTAATTTATGCAGCAAGAAATGCTGGCGCATATGGTGCTAAGGTAACTGGTGCTGGTGGAGGTGGAGCCATAATTGCCATATCAAATGAGTCTACAGTATCTTCCATATTAAAAGCCATTAATGATAATGGTGGGAAAGCTATAATTTCTTATATCTCAGATTATGGGGTGAATGTAGATGAATGCAGTAATTAATAAAAAAATGGTGGTAATCAAACTTGGGGGAAGTGTGGTAACGCAAAAAAGTGGATATGAAACTGCGAATGTTAATGTTTTACGAAGAATAGCGCATGAACTTGCCGGGATAATGGATGAATTCTCCTTTATAATAGTACATGGTGGAGGATCCTTCGGGCATCCTCATGCATATAAGTATAAGCTTAATGAAGGATTTAAAGACGTCAGCCAATTGCCTGGCGTTTTTGAAACCCATTATGCAATGTTGCGTCTTAATGAAATAGTAATCAACGAATTTTCCAATGCAGGTTTCATTCCTTTTCCATTTCAACCTTCATCCATGATAACGACTAGGAAGGGTGAAATCTTTACTTCAAATCTTCATTCAATTAAAAAGGCCATTAAACTTGGGTTCACCCCCATTCTTTATGGTGATGTGGTATTTGATGATGAGTATGGCTTCTGTATTCTGTCAGGTGACAAAATATGTTCATATCTAGCTATAAAGTTTAATGCCTTTAAAGTTGTATTTTCTTGCGATGTTGATGGGATATATACGTCTGATCCTAAGCGTGATCCTAATGCTAAATTAATTGAAATACTAACTCTAAATGATCTTTCAAAGCTTATTAGAAGCTGGAATTCCAACAGTGCATATGGGATTGACGTCACTGGGGGCATGAAAAACAAATTGTTGGAGGCTGAAAGGATTTGTTCATCTGGAATTGAAGTTTGCATTGTAAATGCACTGGTACCTGGAAGAATTGTTCAAGCAATAGTTAATGCCAATTTCTATGGAAGCAGAATTGTTCCAAATAATTCCCAATTTAAAATGTGAAGGATTGAAAGCGTTACCTATTTAACCCCCACATTAATATCTACTTTGGTGAAATTGCAATGATTGAAAGGAGAAAGACTGACCACATTGAAATATGCTATTCGTATGATGTTGAATTTAAAAATGTAAAAACGTTGTTTGAGGATGTCACTCTTATCCATGATCCATCTCCACAAATTAATTTAGATGATATAGACTTGACAGTAAATTTTTTGGGACATAAACTAAGCGCCCCCATAATAATCTCAGCTATGACTGGAGGGAGCGAAAAATCCCATAAAATTAATTCAATAATAGCCTCAGTAGTGGAAAAATTGGGTATTGGCATGGGTGTAGGTAGCCAAAGAATAGCTATTGAAAAACCTGATTTATCATACACATTCTCTGTGGTACGCGAAGTCGCCCCAAGTGCTTTCATAATTGGAAATTTGGGTTCAGCTCAGCTATGTTTAGGCTATGGTCTTGATGAAGCGAGGAAAGCGGTCGATATGATAAATGCTGATGCACTTGCAATACATTTTAACCCTCTTCAAGAAGCTGTTCAACATGAGGGGGAACCATTCTACTCTAACGTACTTGAAAAAGTTAAATCCCTCTCACTATTCTTAGGTGTACCATTGATAGCTAAGGAAACGGGATCCGGTTTTTCAATGGAAGCTGCTTTAAAAATATGTAATGCAGGTTTTTCAGCTATAGATGTTGCTGGGGCTGGTGGGACTAGTTGGGCTGCCGTTGAATATTATAGATCAATAAGTATGGGTGATGAAGATAGTGCACATTTAGCATATTCTTTTTGGGATTGGGGAATACCCACAGCTGCAAGTTTATGTGAAGTTAAGTCTGTGACTGATATACCCATAATTGCAAGTGGTGGTATAAGGTCTGGAATCGATGCAGCCAAAGCTCTGGCTTTAGGTGCAAATTGTGTTGGATTAGCATTACCCATAATTAAATTGGTTTTGGAGAGGGGTTTTGATGGAGTGTACAATTTCATTAAAAATTTTATTAATGAACTGAAGATTGCAATGTTTCTCGTTAACGCTAGACATGTTGAGGATTTAAGGAAATCTCCCATAGTAATTACTGGTAGGTTGTATGAATGGTTACATTCAAGAGGGATTTTATCTGAAATCTATGTTAAGAGATGTGGAAATCTTTAATTATTCAAAGTTTCACTCTTTTAAGATGATTTATTATGGGTCTGCAGGATAGTATCACCAGTTTCCAAAAGTTATTTGCTATAAGTCTTGAGCGTTTTCTCCCAGACAATTTGGAGCCTAAAGATCTTTATTCTGCATCTAAACATCTATTGAAGTCTGGTGGTAAACGGCTTAGGCCATTCCTAGTTTATCAGTCTTGTAAGCTTATTGGGGGTGATGTGGAAGCAATTATGCCTGCTGCTGTTTCAATTGAGCTCATACATAACTTCACATTAATACACGATGATATAATGGATAGAGATGAATTTAGACGTGGCGTACCAACAGTTCATGTACTATGGGGGGTCCCGATGGCTATTCTTGCCGGTGATGTCTTATTCTCAAAAGCCTTTGAAATATTCTTTCATTGCTTTTCATTTAGACATATAGATCGTGAAAGGATATTGGAATCCATGCGTAGACTGGCTAATGCTGTTACGGTTATTGCTGAAGGACAAGCGCTAGACATGAGTTTTGAAGGGAAACTATTTGATATGTCTATTACCGAGCTGGATTATCTTAACATGATTTACAAGAAGACTGCAGTGCTAATTAAAACTGCTTGTGAAATTGGAGGTTTATTGGGCATGGGTAGCCTAGAATCCGTGAATGCACTATCCAAGTATGGGGAGAACATAGGAATGGCTTTCCAAATGAGGGATGATATTTTAGGTGTGATCGGTGATGAAAAAGCTTTGGGTAAGCCAGTTGGCAGCGATGTCAGGGAGGGTAAATGCACATTAGTTCTTTTACATGCAGCGAGAAATTGTGATGATAATCAAAGGAGAACGTTAAAGAAATACTATGGTAAAAGAAATTTAAGTAATATTGAGCTAAACGAAGTAATAAATATTTTAAAAGAGACAGGCTCTCTTGATTACGTTTCTTCACTTGCTGAGAAATATGTTTTATCAGCTAAGGAGGCTTTGAAAATATTTCCCAAAGGAGAGGATAGAGATATATTAATGGAGCTGGCTGATTACATACTAGCTAGAGGTTATTAAAAATTGAATAAGCTTATTATTCCCAGAATTTTCATCAAAATGAGTAATCATAATCTTGATGTAGATAAGAATATTCTAGTACTAGAAGGGAGTAAAGTGTATATTAGAAAATCACTTAACCAACTTAATTTAAATTCAGAGTTTCCGAATAATGTCTATGTTGAGGAGATTTATGACGATGCATATAAATATTTTTTAAATATCGAACAAAGTGTGATATGTAAGGATGTATGTACAGTCATTGATGGGAAAGCTCTATTCTTGAATGTTGGCGATCATGTCGTATTGAGGGAGTTTACAGGGAAAAATGTTGTGCCAATGGTTTCTGTTGGAGAGAATGTTAATAAATCTACACGTCTGGTTGCAATTTTTACTGGTAAACGGGAAGTCCGTTACGGTCTCTCTCAAGCAGATGGTGTTGTTTTCTATTTTACACAAATAGAGTATAAGCCTCAAAAATATCTATTTGTAATATCTCAAAATGTGATGGTGAGAGAAATTGTTGGAGATAGATGAATTCATTGAGTCAATAATTTTCAAATATGCTCTTTTAAATGCATATAAGCATGATGGAAAAGCGCAAGTTAATGCTGTTTTATCAAAAATATTTAGTGAGCTACCGCAGTATAGATCACTTGCTAAAACTCTGTTACCCCACGTTGAAAGAATAGTAAACGAAGTTAACAGTATGACGATCGAGCTTCAAAAAAAGCTTCTGGAAGAGCGATGGCCAGAGTTAATCAAGGAAAGTAAAGCTGTTGAAGAGGAAAAGAAGCTCCCACCTCTACCAAATGCTGATAAGGTACCCATTGTTAAAACGAGATTTGCCCCAAATCCAGACGCGCCACTACATCTTGGTAGTGCAAGACCAATAATATTGTCTTATGAGTATGCAAAAATGTATAATGGAAAATTTATATTAAGATTTGAAGATACAGATCCAAAGACTAAACGTCCAGTATTGGAATTTTACGACATGATCAAGGATGATATAATTTGGTTGGGTGCTAAATGGGATGAACTATACATTCAATCAGATAGAATGGATATATATTATGATCTTGCACGTAAACTGATGGAGATGGGATATGCATATGTCTGTACATGTCCAGCTGAAGTTTTTAAGAAGTATAAAACTAGTTCTAAGGAATGCCCCTGTAGATCTAGAAGTGTTGAGGAAAACATTGAGTTATGGGAGAAGATGATCAATCATTCATTTAAGGAGGGTGATGCTGTAGTTAGGATAAAAACCGATATGTCCCATCCAAATCCTTCTGTTAGAGATTGGGTTGCATTTAGAATAATCGATGTTAAGCAATGGCCTCATCCGAGAACTGGTGACAAGTATTGTGTGTGGCCTACTTACAATTTTGCTTGCGCAATTGATGACCATCTTATGGGTGTTACGCATATTCTTAGGGGCAGAGAACATGAAGTAAATACCATAAAGCAAAAATATATCTTCAATTACTTTGGATGGGTATATCCAGAAGCCATACATTTTGGACGGATGAAGCTAAGTGGATGGGTTTTAAGTAAATCTAAGATTGCTGAGGGCATTAAGCGTGGGATTTACAAATCTTGGGATGACCCGAGACTTGGGACTCTTGCTGCACTACGAAGACGTGGTTTTAGACCAGAAGCTATAAGGGAAATTATATTTAGTGTAGGCATAAAATCTACATCCGCATCTATATCGCTAGAAAATTTATACTCAATAAATAGACGCATCTTAGAACCTGTAGCTAATAGATTCTTTTTCATAGCATTACCACAGTTTAAATTAAATGTTCATGGCGTTTTATCTAAAATTGAAGCGAAGATACCATTACATCCAAATTATATTGAACGTGGTTATAGAATATTATCAGTGACTCCCGTGAATAATACGATAACCGTTTATATTCAGGCATCCGATGCTCACTCTATGAAGATTGATGAAACATATAGGTTAATGGGTCTCCTCAACTTTAAAGTAACCAATATAGATTACACTTCTAATGTGGTTGACAGCGTATTTTTAGGGGTTGAAACTTTAAAGTTTAAAGGTGAGCAGAAAATAATACATTGGTTGCCTCTGGAGGGAAATGCAAATGCAACAATAGTGATGCCTGATGCAAGTGAAGTTAGAGGTTTATGCGATTATCAATGTTTAAATCTAAAGATTGGTGAAGTCATACAATTTATGCGTTTCGGTTTCGTAAGAGTAGATAGCATTAATAAGGATAGTGCAGAGTTAACCTTTTACTATACTCATCCATAAATTTGCAGTAAAAAGATTTAAAAATGAGTTCCTTTATTCTATTTTAGATGATTCAATGAAATGGGTGTGAGATGATGTCAAAAGCAAAATCAAAACCATTTTACGTGAGATTTGAAGTTCCACCAGAACTTGCAGAAAGGGGGTATGAAGCCCTTAAAATAGCTAGGGATACTGGAAAAATAAAGAAGGGGACTAATGAAACAACTAAAGCTGTTGAAAGGGGGTTAGCAAAACTGGTTTTAATCGCAGAAGATGTGGACCCTCCAGAGGTTGTTGCACACTTACCACTACTCTGTGAAGAACGTAAAATACCATACCTATATGTTCCAAGTAAAGCTAAGCTTGGTCAATCTGCTGGAATAGATATAGCAGCAGCATCAGCTTGTATAATAGATGCTGGTGGAGCAGCTAAATTAGTTGAGGAAATAATAGCTGAAGTTAATAAAATAAAGGTTGGAAGCACCGCAGAAAAGAAAGGTTAAAATGCCACCTTTTAAATTCCTCTCTTAAGGGTGTTTACTTTGAGTAGCTCTTCAACGGACGCAACGCCTGCGGAGGTCATACAAATTATTGGTAGAACCGGTGTTACTGGCGAAGTAATTCAAGTAAGAGTGAGAGTTTTGGAAGGGAAGGATAAGGGGAGAGTTATCACTAGGAATGTTAAGGGACCTGTGAGATTAGGGGACATACTAATGTTACGTGAAACAGAAAGGGAGGCACGCAAACTTACTCCACGTTAGGTTGTGATATAAATGAGCGCAACTAGACGTTGTAGCTTTTGTGGTAAGAACGTCCCCAGGGGGGAGGGCATCTTATACGTTAAATCTGATGGGTCAGTATTATTCTTTTGTTCAAGTAAATGTAGGAAGAACATGCTATATCTCTCCAGGAAACCTGCCGATGTTAAATGGGTTACTAAATCAAATAACAGGTGAATCCGTTGCAAAATAATAAAGGTCATTTTAGGTAATGATTAATTCAGCAATTTTCATGGGGGATAGGCTTTGAGTGAAAGAACTTTAATTTTAATAAAACCTGATGGTGTGCTCAGAGGGTTAATTGGGGAAATCATAAGTAGAATCGAGCGTAGAGGTCTAAAGATTATTGGCATTAAGATGGTAAAGTTATCTAGGGAAAAAGCCGAAGAACTATATTGTATGCACCGCAATAAGCCTTTCTTTGAAGATCTAATATCGCACATAACTTCTGGTCCTATTGTTGCCATAGTGGTTGAGGGAAGTAATGCTATAATTAAAGTTAGGAATATGATTGGAGCGACGTCACCACAAAATGCTTTACCTGGAACTATTAGGGGGGATTATGGTTTGGATGTTACGCGTAATGTTGTACACGCATCGGATAGCGCTGAGAATAGTGAAAGAGAAATAAACTTATTTTTCAAAGATCATGAATTGATATCATATTAGTAAACAACTTAAATTTAATTTATTAAAAATTGCTATTAAGAAAGATTTTTAACCTTTATTCATTATTTCCTTCTTTTGGTTAAAGGTGTGTTCGATTTGTCTAATCCTAGAATTAGGCAACCAATAGTTTGTGTACTTGGGCATGTAGATGCTGGCAAAACTTCATTATTAGATAAGATTAGGGGTACTGCAGTAGCTTTGAAAGAACCTGGAACTATGACTCAACATATTGGGGCAAGTTTTATACCACAATCAGCATTAAAGAAGATTTGTGGAGAGCTTCTAAGTGCAATGCGTATTGAATTGGATTTCCCTGGTTTACTTTTCATAGACACACCTGGTCATGAGATATTCGTGAATCTGAGGCGTAGAGGGGGGTCTATTGCTGATATTGCAGTACTTGTTGTCGATATTACAAAAGGATTTCAAAATCAAACTTATGAGGCTATTGAAATTTTGAAGTCTAGGAAAACTTCTTTTGTAGTAGCTGCAAACAAGGTTGATAAAATACCTGGATGGAAACCATCTCCTGACTCACCAATACTTTTTAGTATCAAGAAGCAGAGTGCCTCGGTTATTAGAGCATTGGAAGATCTTCAACAAAAGATTATTTTCGAGCTTTATCGACTTGGCTTTAATGCAGATAGATTTGATAAAATTAGGGATTTTTCTAAGACTATTCCCGTAGTCCCCACAAGTGCCAAAACCGGTGAAGGTATCCCTGAGCTTTTAATGATCCTTGTGGGCTTATCGCAGCGATTTATGCGTGAACGTCTTAGGTTTGTTCAAGGTCCTGCTAAAGGTGTTGTTCTTGAGGTCCGTGAGGAACGTGGTTTAGGTTTAAGTCTTGATACTATAATCTACGATGGCATAATTAGGCGTGGAGACATGATCGTTGTTGGTGGTTTGGAAAAGCCCTTAGTTAGTAGGGTAAGAGCATTATTATTGCCTAAACCGCTAGATGAAATGCGTTCCCCGGAGGATAAGTTTATTGAGGTAGATGAAGTTTCCGCTGCTGCTGGTGTAAAAATAATAGCGCCAGATATAGAGGGGGCTGTTGCCGGTGCACCATTATTTGTCGTTGAAGATTCATCAAAATTGGAGAACATAGTATCACTTGTTAGGGAAGAGGTTTCTTCGATAAAGTTTTCTAGGGATGTTAATGGGGTGATATTAAAAGCCGATACTCTTGGCTCCTTGGAAGCTTTAACAAGCTACTTAGAAAACCTTAAGATTCCCGTTAAAATTGCCGATATAGGACCTGTTTCTAAAAGGGATGTTGTTGAAGCATCCATAGTAAGTCAATCTGATCCATATAGGGGGGTTATATTGGCGTTTAATGTAAAGGTTCTACCCGAAGCTGAATTGGAAGCTGCAAGATTGAAGGTTAGAATTTTCCAAAATATCATAATATACAGGTTAGTGGAGGAATATGTTAATTGGTTCACGCAAATGGTTTCCATGGAAAGAGAAAAGAAGTTTGAATCCCTCATTTTTCCAGGTAAAATTAGAATAATTCCTGGATGTGTATTTAGAAGAAGTGAACCTATAATAGTCGGAGTAGACATCATGGCTGGTAAAATTATGCCAGGATATGTATTAATTAAAGATGACGGTAAGGTAGTTGGTGAAATTCTACAAATTCAAGATAAAGGTAAAGTTTTGAAAGAAGCTACTAAAGGTATGCAAGTTGCAATTTCTATAAAGAGTAATATGATGGTGGGAAGACATATAAATGAGAATGACATTCTTTATGTAAATGTCCCCTCGGAACATATTGGGGTGTTCCTCAAAGAGTTTACTGATAAACTTTCGGAGGAGGAGATAAATTTGTTAAAGGAGATATCAAAAATTAAAAGAGGTGAGAGGTAGTTATGGTGAAGTTTAATTTAGTTGTAAGTGACCCAAAAAAAGGTATTGCGAAATCATTTGAGGTTGATGAACCATTATCTCTCTCCTTAATTGGCATGAAGATCGGAGATATCATTGATGGTTCCATAATAAATCTTCCCAATGTAAAATTGAAGATTACTGGCGGCAGCGATTTTGCAGGTTTTCCCATGATACCATACCTACCTGGAGGGAAAAAATACAGGGTTTTAATGTCTCACCCACCAGGATTTAGACCCAAGGAGGATGGACTTAGAAAGCGTAAAACGGTTAGAGGTAACACCATTACACCAGATATTGTTCAAATAAATACCGTGATCGTTGAAGGTGATTTACCTGCAGAAAAGTAATTCATCCACAGATTATTTTGAGTATAAACAACCTGAATGTAATATTGGCACTACTGGTCATGTGGATCATGGTAAGACAACCCTTGTTCAGGCATTAACTGGAATTTGGACTGCAAGACATAGTGAGGAACTGAAGAGGGGTTTAACTTTAAAGTTGGGTTATGCAGATGCAACAATAAGGAAATGCCCAAAATGTCCTCCTCCACAATGCTACACTACAAAACCCAAATGTCCAATATGCGGCTCAGATACCATAATCTTAAGGAGGGTTTCCTTTGTAGACTGCCCAGGGCATGAAATGCTTATGGCAACTATGCTTGCTGGTGCTACATTGATGGATGGAGCTTTGATGGTTATTGATGCTACACAACCATGCCCACAACCCCAAACACGTGAACATCTAATAGCACTTGAAATAATTGGAGTGAAGAACATAGTTATAGTTCAGAATAAAGTTGAAATAGCTACACGTGAAGATTTATTTAAAAATTATAATGAAATTTTAAGATTCATCAAAGGAACAATAGCTGAAAATGCCCCAATAATACCCGTATCCGCCTTACATGGAATTAACATAGATGTATTACTCGAAGCAATTGAAGAATACATTCCAACTCCAGTTCGAGATGAATCAAAGCCTGCAAGGATGTTTGTTGCAAGATCCTTCGATGTAAATAAACCTGGAACTGATTTCGATAAGCTATCTGGCGGAGTTATTGGAGGATCTATAGTTCAAGGGAAATTGTCTATTGGTGATGAAATTGAAATAAGCCCTGGATTAATCATTGAACATAATGGTAAAATTGAGAATAGGCCCTTATATACACGCATAGTTAGCCTAAAGAGTGGTGAAACACCCGTTAAGGTGGCTAGACCTGGAGGTCTTGTTGGTGTTGGAACTACACTGGATCCCTCATTGACAAAAGCAGATGCTCTTGTTGGAAACGTTTTAGGTTCACCAGGAACTCTTCCACCAGTGTGGTATGAATTTTCATTTGAACCTCACTTGTTAGAGTGGGTCGTTGGGTTGAAAGAGCCTCAAAAAGTTGAACCGTTAAAAATTAAAGAGCAATTAATGATAAACTCCGGAACTGCCACAACCCTTGGTACAGTTACTTCAATTTCAAGGGGATACGTATACGTTTCATTGAGGAGGCCAATATGTGCAGAAGTTAATTCTAGGATTGCCATAAGTCGGAGGATAGGTGGAAGATGGAGACTAATAGGATATGGGTTTATTAAAGGTTAGGTGAATTTTATTGAGTAAAAGGGGGCTTATTGTAGTGTTGGATACAAGTATTTTGATGCTGGCTGCCGAGCATAGAATAGACCTATTTGGGGAGATAAGTAGACTTATTCCAATGGCGCATAAGTGTGTTATTCTAACTTCTGTGTATAACGAATTAAACAATATGATTAACTCAAAATCTGGCAAAGAAAAACTATTAGCTAGAGTTGCATTAAAAATTGCTGGTAACTGTGAAGTGGTGAATTTTGAGGATAATAAGATTGCTGATGATTCTATTTTAGAATTTGCTAAAGGAAACGTTGGAAAGGTTATTGTGGCAACGAATGATGCTGAGTTGAGACGCAAATTGAGAATGCTAAGTATCCCTGTAATATACGTAAGAGGTTTTAATCACTTAGAAATGGATGGTGAGGTCTATTGGTGAGATGGGGAATTATTATTTTAAATTAAAATTATTATAAAGTAAATTACGTTTAATAGGGTGATTATATTATGTACTACATTGTCAAGGTTAAGGATGTTATTAGAATTCCGCCACAATACTTTAATGAACCTATAGAAAAAGTTGCATTAGAGCTATTACGTAATAAATATGAAGGATTAGTGGATACGGAACTGGGGATCATAATTGCAATATTGAATGCCGATGTTTCCCCCATTGGTCGAATAATTCATGGTGATGGGTCTAGCTATCATGATGTTACCTTTGACGCTTTGGTATTTCTACCCGTTATTCAAGAGGTTGTTGAAGGTGAAGTTGTTGAAGTTACTGATTTCGGTATATTTATTAGATTGGGACCTGTGGATGGCTTAGTACACGTTTCACAAGTTATGGATGATTACATAGTCTATGATAAAAGGAGAGGTGCCTTGCAAGGTAAAGAAACTAATAGAATTGTGAAAAAGGGGGATATTGTTAGAGCGAGAATAGTTACCGTGAGTTTATCTCCTAAGAGTGTGAAGATTGGTTTAACTATGAGACAACCATTTCTTGGAGTTTTATCATGGATTGAAGAGGATATTAAAAAATTGAGTGAGAAGAGGGAGAAATGAATTGCCTAGGAAAGGGTTGCCATTTAAAGCTTGTAGAAATTGTCATTATCTTGTTAATGAAGATGCTGTTAAATGCCCTATTTGTAATTCTAAAGATTTTTCTGATGAATGGAGTGGAATGGTGATAATTTTAGACGTTAATAGTGAAACTGCAAAGCTTTTGAATAAAAAAGAGCCTGGTCGTTATGCCATCGAAGTTCATTGAGCAACCCATTACAATAAATAAACTAGTTTTGGATAGAACTTATGAGGACAAGTTTAAACAGCCTTACGGTGTACTTATTGAAGGGAGCTTTGAAGACGTATTCCAAAAATTGACCAGTCTTATAAATGAATTTAAACCTAAGTTAATGATTACTGTTGGGGATTATGTCACTAAATTTTTCATAACTCGTAATATCCCTATAGATGTTGCAATAGTAGATTTTTATGTTGAGCGTAGAAGTTTTCAATACGATCCAACTCCATATTTTAAGAATATTTTCAAAATAGTTAACCCCCCTGGAACTATACTTGCAAGTTCTTGGCTAACAATTCAATATGTTATTTCAATAGAAGAACCTTCACTTATACTTGTAGATGGAGAAGAAGATCTACTCGCATTGCCCTGCGTCCTCTGTGCACCGTTAAACTCAGCGGTATTTTTTGGAGTACCTAAACGTGGCCTTATGTTTGTTCCAATAAATCTTGAAGCTAAGAGTTATGCATTTAAATTGTTAAAATTCTTTATTCCAGGATGAGAAGACAACAAATTTAATTTACTTGCAATTATTTTATTTATTCTTGTAGTGGTGTGGTGTATTCAAGGATGGAGATCGAGGTCATTAATAAAAGGGAAAATAAGCTTCTGAATAGGATAGAGTTAGATGTTGTGATTAAGCATGCGTACTCTGGTACTCCAAGTAGGATGAGTGTTCGAGAAGCTATTGCTTCAAAATTTAATGTCGCATTGGATAATGTGTATGTGATAAAGCTTTTCTCAGAGTATGGTATTCCAGTAAGTAGGGGGCATATACATATATATAACTCAAAGGATTATGCGCTTCAAATAGAGCCTGAATATATAATCAGGAGAAATACTGGTTCTACTCAGCAAAATGCGTGAATGGTGCTATCTAGTTGATGGTGGATTAATAAAATGTTCATCTTAGGGATAGAATGCACCGCTCATACCTTTGGCTGTGGAATCGCTAATTCTAATGGTGAAATACTTGCAAATGTGAACTCTGAATATATTCCCGTAAGTGGTGGTATACATCCAAGGGAAGCTGCTCGTCATCATGCATCTGTTGCTGCATCAGTAATACGTGATGCTTTGAGAAATGCGGGGAAAAGTATTAGTGAAATAGATGGTTTTGCGGTATCTCTAGGTCCCGGTTTAGGTCCATGTTTAAGGGTTGGAGCAACAGTTGCAAGGGCTTTATCATTATATTATAATAAACCTTTAATTCCAGTAAATCATTGTGTGGCGCACATAGAGATTGCGAGATTAACATGTAAAGTTGATGACCCTCTAGTTGTTTACGTATCTGGTGGAAACACCATAATTTCCGCCTTCTCAGATGGTAAGTATAGGGTTTTTGGTGAAACTCTTGATATAGCATTAGGTAACTGTTTAGATACATTTGCAAGGTACGTTGGATTACCCCATCCCGGGGGTCCCCATGTAGAAAGGTTGGCTTCGAAGGGTTCAAATTACATTAACTTGCCTTATGTTGTTAAAGGGCAGGATATGTCCTTTTCTGGATTACTTACAATGGCAATTAGAAAGTTTAAGGATGGTGCTGTACTTGAGGATTTATGTTTCAGTCTTCAAGAAACCGCCTTTTCTATGGTGTGCGAAGTTACTGAACGTGCATTGGTTCATACAGGTAAAAATGCAATCCTCTTAACTGGGGGTGTAGCAGCTAATAAGCGATTGAGAGTCATGATGGAATCCATAGCTAGAGAGCATGGTGTAGTTTTTAAGGCTGTTCCAATGGAGTATGCAAGGGATAATGGTGCCATGATAGCGTGGACTGGAGTATTATCACTTATGCATAATGTCACAATAACTGTAGATGATAGTTTTATTCGCCCAAGGTGGAGGCTTGACGCGGTTGATATCCCTTGGAGGATGAGTGCACATGAAATTAATAAAGAAGGGTGCTGAGGCAGAGTTATACTTAATAGACTGGTTTGGTTATAAAGCTGTGAAAAAGGTGCGTATCTCAAAAAATTATAGGATACGATCACTAGACATGTTTCTACGAAATTACAGAACCTTGAATGAGGCTAAAATGTTAATAAATGTCAAAAGGATTAATGTACCTGTCCCCGCAGTTTTTGATGTCAATTTGGAGGAGTTTTCAATAATTATGGAATTTATTGATGGAAAGTTATTAAAGGATTTGATCCCGCAATTAGATGATAAACAGTTAGATGAAATTTTTACAAATCTTGGATGTATTGTTGGCAGACTTCATGAAAATGGGTTTTTTCATGGAGATTTAACTACATCAAACGTCATTCTTGTTGATAAAAACATTTTCTTAATAGATTTTGGTTTAGGCGGGTCTTCCCAAGAAATAGAATCCTTTGGGGTTGACGTCCATTTAATGTTGAGAGCCTTGGAGAGTACCCATCACGAAATATCTAAAAAATGTTTTGAATACTTTAAGAATGGATATAGTAGTACGTTTGATAAAAGTAAGGAAGTATTTGACAAAGTCTTAGAGATAAGGAGGAGGGGTCGATATGTCATCGAGAGAAGAGTTAAAGCAGACATCGATTCTCTTCATATCTAAAAATAAGAATAAATTCATAGAAGCATCCCATATTCTCAGCTCTTTTAATATAAAATTGGAGTGGGCTCCATTCTCTAAACTGGAAATACAATCTTCTTCATTGTCTGACATCGCTTTATTTGCAGCTAGAAACGCTTTTGAGAGCATAAAAAAGCCGTTAATCGTTGAAGATGATGGATTATTCATAAAAGCTCTAAACGGTTTTCCGGGGCCGTTCTCTTCATACATATACAGTACTATTGGTCTTAATGGAATACTTAGGCTAATGGAGGGTGTTGATGATAGGGAATGCTTCTTTGAGTCTGCAGTGGCTTTTTGTAATCAAAATATAAGCAAGGTTTTTGTGGGCAGAGTTTATGGTGAAATTTCTAGAGTCATTAGAGGGTCATGTGGTTTCGGTTTTGATCCAATATTCATACCTAAAGGTGAAAATTTGACATTTGCAGAAATGCCATTAAACTATAAGTGCTCCATAAGTCATAGAGCTGTCGCTCTGAAGGATTTTGCGAGATGGTTTCTAAAAAATTTTAAATACTATTTGTAACATTTCCTTACGTGTTGGGGATGTAAGTTGAAGAGAAGTAAGGAGAAGGGTAAGTCTCATTCAACAAGGCCTGCTGGGATGGAGGCTCCTAAATGGGTTAACTATAAACCAGAAGATGTTGAAAATTTAGTGGTAAACTTAGCTAGAAGAGGGTTTTCACCATCCATGATCGGTATAATTTTACGTGATCAGTACGGTATACCATTAGTTAAAGCAATATGTGGCAAGACAGTTACTGAAATATTACGTGAAAACAATTTGTTACCAAGCATTCCTGAAGATTTGAACAATTTAATTAAGAGGGCTGAGAAAGTTAAGAGGCATCTTGAAGAGCATCCAAAGGATAAGTCTAGTAGACGTGGACTTCAACTTATTGAGTCAAAGATATGGCGACTTATAAAATATTATAAGGCTAAAGGTATGCTTCCAAAAGATTGGAAATACGAATTTAGTGGGCTTAAAACAGTAAAACTTAGATAACACGTGCAGATTTAATTAATTTGATTATAAAATGTCATTTGATGATATAGTTCCACATGAGTTCATTGAACATATAAACAATGTTGCGAGTAGAATCGTTGAGTGGGCTAAAGAGGGCATTTTATTTAATGTATATACTCACTTAGATGCTGATGGTTTGGCAGCTGGTGGAATATTTGCATCTATACTTAAGGATCTTGGAGCCCCATTTAAAGTTAGAATTCTCAATCAATTAACTGATGACATTATTTCTCAAATGGGTTCTCATGAAAATTGTATTGTGGTTCTCCTGGATTTTGGAAGTGGTCAAAGAGATCTATTAGAGAGATCACTAAAAGTCCCTTGTTTGATAATTGATCATCATCAACCCAGATTTTCACTACACAATGATGATAACATAACTGAAATTAATCCTCATCACTTCGGTATTGATGGTTCTACGCAAGTAAGTTCTTCAGGCTTATCATATCTAGTGGCTAGGACGGTAAGTGAAAAGAATGTTGTTCATTCAACAACAGCTATTGTGGGTGCTCTTGGTGATAGACAAGATTGCGGTGATAAAGCTAGTTTGATTGGCTTAAATAAAATTTTTGTTGAAGAAGCAATTAATAATAAACTTTTAAATGTAAAGATCGGTTTGAAACTTTTCGGTTTTGAGTCAAGACCTATAGTTAAAAGTTTAGAGTACACCATTGACCCATTTATTCCAGGTTTAAGTGGGGATTTTGATGCTTGTATGAATTTCTTGAAAAGTATTGGTATCCCTCCAGTTGATGAGAATGGTAATTTTCGAAGCGTATCAGATTTGTCCAGCGATGAATTACGCAAATTAATCATTGAGATAGTTAAGTACATGTTGAATCATGGCATCACCAGTGATGTTGCTGAAGGGATGATTGGGACAAATTATATCTTGATTAAAGAGGCTCCAGATTCATGTTTAAGGGATGCTAGAGAATTTTCATCTGTTTTAAATGCTTGTGGTAGGATGGGAAACCCAAGCTATGGTATTGCCTTGTGTATGGGGATTAGGGGGGTGATTGTACAGAGAGCTTTTGAAGTTGCAAGTAAGTATCGTAAGGAGATTTCAAGGATGTTAAGCTGGTTCCAAAATAACAGAGATAAACTTAAAACCCTCCAATACGTACAATACATACATCTTGAAAATAACGTTGATGAAAGATTATTGAGCACATTTGCTTCCATTCTTTCCTCTTCGAGAACAGTGTCTATGGATAAGCCTCTTGTGTGCTTTGCCTTCACGAAGAGTGGTAAAATTAAGGTTTCTTGTAGAGCTGATAGAAATTTGATTAAAAGAGGGATTAATCTTGGCTTAGCTTCAAAAATTGCAGCAGAAAGTGTTGGGGGTATTGGTGGGGGTCATGATGTAGCTTCTGGAGCTGAGATTCCATTAAATTCTGAAGAAGCGTTTTTAAAAGTTTTTGATGATGTTATTGGTAAACAAGTTTCAGGTGCATCCTATGAATAAGGGGGTTTTAAGAATTTACTTGAACGATTCAATGCTTCTGAAATCTATACTTGATGCTTTAACTCCCGATAATAAAATTCTCCCAAAGGGTATGAGTATTTCATCAACGTTGGATGATGGATGTCTAACATTAACTGTGGTATGTGAGGATGGTATAGGTTCTCTACTTAATACATTGGATGAGTTAATTGAAAGTGTTAATATGTGTATTTTAAGCATAAAGGGTTTGCAACAAACATATAAGTAAGTTCTTGCTATTGATGTAACGAATTAGTTAGGGTGAATCCTTTGGCTTCGAGAGTTCGTGATAAATGGCGTATGAAGAAAGCCTACAAAGTACTTGCCTCTACAGCTTTTGGGTCAAGTGAGATTGGTGTGACATTAGCTGATGATGAATCAAAATTGTATAATAGGGTTGTTGAAACTTCTTTGAGCGACTTGATTGGAGACTTCTCATTTCTCCATATAAAGTTGTATTTTCAAATAGTTGAAGTGTCTGATTCCACGTGTAAAACCATATTTAAAGGTCATGAACTTTCACGGGATTATATTCGTAGCTTAATACGTAGAGGAACAACTTTGGTGGATGGAATTTTTAATGTCACAACGAAGGATGGTTACACTTTAAGGGTTACCGTTGTAGCAATAACTAGGCATAGAGCAAAAACTTCTCAAGCTAAGCTCATCAGGAAAATCAGTAGGGAGATATTGACGTCGAAAGCTGCTGAGCTGAACTTTGACGAATTTGTTCAACAAATGGTTTTAGGGAAAATAGCATCAGACATATATAATTCTGCAAAGAAGATTTATCCTCTAAAAAAGGTTGAAGTAAGTAAAAGTAAGTTGATTTCTAAACCTGTTGCGGAGCAAGCTGAATTGGCAGCGCCACAATCTTCAATGCAACAAAAATCTTAGTGGCCGCGTTAACTATTTTTGGTTTGTCCACATATCTTTAAAAGGCATTTATGAATCTAGTAGAGTATAATGTAGTTAAAAAGGATTGGAGAAATATTCCAATAAAATTTGCTCTATTTTATCCAAACGTATATAGAGTTGGCATGTCATGCTTAGCAATTCACCTATTATATGAGCTTATGAATTCCCGTAATGATGTGTTATGTGAAAGATTCTTCTTTGATCCAAATCTGCCTTTAGCATCCATTGAATCGAAACGATATTTGAAATCATTTAACATCGTCGGTTTCTCATTACAATATGAATTAGATTATGTGAATTTTATAAAAGCATTATTGGAATCCGGTATACCTCCACTATCAAAGGATCGTGGTGAAGGTGACCCTATAATATGCCTAGGGGGTCCTGCCATTACGTCGAATCCTGAACCTTTAGCTAGTTTTGCGGATATTATATTTATAGGTGAGGTTGAAGACACTTTAAATAAATTCTTAGATGTTGTTATTGAGTATGAAGGTAGGGGGAGAATTGAGCTACTTGAAAATGTATCCAAGATTCCAGGAATATATGTGCCATCATTGAATAATAGAGTTAGACGGGTTTGGGTTGAAGATTTAGATAATGCCCATCATGCATTGAAACAGATAATTCCAGCATGTTCATCTAACAGCCCATTTCACCCTGTTTTAGGGAAATCATTTTTGCTTGAAGTTTCCCGAGGCTGCGGGTTTGGTTGTAGATTCTGTCTTGAGGGTTACAATTATCTTCCCATGAGATTTAGATCTTTTGAAAATATACTTTCAATAGTGAATGAGGGGTTAAAATTTACACCAACAAATAATCTAATAATAATTGGTTCAGCAGCATTTGTTCATCCTCATTTCAAGGATATTTTAGAGTATCTATATAAGTGTGGGTTTAAATTCTCCATTCCATCTTTACGATTAGATTTTGTGGATGAAGATATTCTTAAACTCTTAAAGCTTGGTGGACAGAGAACGCCCGTATTTGCTCCTGAAACGGCTTCTCAGAGGTTGCTCAAAATAATTAATAAGAGATTTGATGAGGGGATATTATTTGATGTGGCTAAGCTTGTTAGAAGCGTAGGATTCAACAATATTAAGTTATACTTTATGATTGGATTGCCTGGTGAAAGCATTGAAGATGTAGAGTTGATTATTGATTCTCTACGTAAAATCGCGGATTCCGGTTTCAATTATCCAAAGAGTGTACGTGTATCCTTTTCATTTTTTGTACCTAAACCAAATACTCCATTTCAATGGTTTGGAATGGATTCTAAACAATCGCTAAAAAGGAAGGTTAAATTGATTAAGGATGCTTTGCATGGAGATAGACGTTTTGATATAAGATTTCCAAATTTAAGAGAGAGTATCATACAAGCATTTATTTCACGTTCAGGATCCAATATTGCTCCTATACTTCTCTTTGTTGCTAAAAATGGTGGTTCCCTCTCTTCTTGGCATGCTGCTGAAAAATCCTTTAAGTTCTCCCTCGAGGATATGGTTGTAAGTCAATTGGATTTCAAATACAATTTCCCATGGGATGGCATTGATATTGGGTATGATAAGATGCTGTTGATGAATGAGTATGGTAAAGCATTATCACTCATCAAGTAACATTGGTTCGCATTAAGTCATTTTGCGAAGTAAACAACGTAAACATTTATTTACTCTTAAATCTTGATAATATCTTGGAGAATGAAGAGAAATGGCTATGGATTGGGAAACTTTTAAAAAGAATTTCCCAAATTTGGCTAGGGAAATTGAGGGAAATATATGTTCCATGAAATTAGGATTTGAAAATTCTCCTAAAAGTGGAAGACATTATGTGCCGAAGTTTAGGGGCTACAATCCCAATGTAATCGATTTCATTAGAAGATGTGATACTGAGTTGCAAGCTCTTGAGATAGTGGATTATTTAGAGAAGCGTAATGAGTTGCCCCATGAGGAGGCTGAGAGAATTAGAGTTTTATTGAAGGAAAAGGGGGTTCGCTTTTTCGGATCCAAGAAGGAGTCAGGTTGGTATTTTAAGGAAGACCCTCACTTTTCAAGGAGATAATCTCACTTTCTAGCTTTTGTAGCAACTATTTTTATTATGTCATTCATTTTCAATAGTGTATTCTCCCCAATTTTATGTTTTGTTCTTACATCTATGGCGTAAAGGAATGTGTCTCCAAGCTCTTGATGTATCATGTATGCAAGTTCTTTTGCAGTAGACCCTTCTTTAATAAGTAGGGCATCAGGCAATACGTTTCCATGGTGATCTGACAGTTTATTCACATCTTCTACTGGATATACTACTATCATTTTTAATACATTGAATATAGCTGCATTTATTGTTTCTTGAACACCTGTACCTTTCCATTTAACTAAAACTTTTTCCTCAATTATTTTTAGCGCTTTCCTTTGCTCTGAGGTCATTTTACTTTCATCTATTATTTCGAATTTTTCATCTCCTGGTAGATATCTAATAAATCCTTTTTCAGCAGCTCTTCTGAGCACAAGCTCTGCCTCGGCACTACATGGAATTATAATGTTACTATCTCCATATCTTTCCTTCAATTTTCTAAATCCATCTTCTGCCGCTGGGACGTCTATTTTATTTGCTGCTATTATGATTGGCTTATTCACTCTCCTTATTTCATAACAGAATTTAGTTATGTCTTCATCGCTCCATGAACCAAGTTTCTTTCTGGTTAAATCAACCTTTTCTAAAGTCTTTTCAACGTCTCTCCTGCTTATTTGAAGACCGCTTAGCCTCTCCGCTAGAATATCTTCTATGCTATCCTCCCTCCTCTTTATAATTCTTTGCCAATCTGAAGTTAGTATTTGCTTTATCCACATCACTATTTCTCTCTCTAGGAATTCTACATCTCTACATGGATCATGCGTTCCTGGAGGCACAATCCTCCCTTCCTCATCTGTTCCTCCTGATGCATCTACCACGTGTATTAATACTGATGCTTTCCTTAATTCGTCTAGAAACCTATTTCCTAACCCTCTACCTTTCCATGCATCTGGAACTAAGCCTGCAACGTCCATCATTTGTATTGGTATGAATCTGTTTCCATTTATGCATAGGGAGTTTTTTGGGTTATCTTTCACATTGAACTCTTTGCATACGCACTTTGTCCTTACATATGCTATTCCAATATTTGGCTCTATTGTTGTGAATGGGTATGGGGCTATTTTCACTGGTACTAATGTTGCTGCTGCAAAGAATGTTGATTTACCTGTGTTCGGTTTCCCTACTATCCCGCAGAGTATTTTTCTCCCCCCATCTTTCTAATTATACTCCTCCCTCTATATCTTTGGAGGTTAATCTTTTATCTTGATTTATAGTAGTGTATTCGAGCATATTTAAGTTAGTTGGTGGTGGGGGTTGAAGAGGATTGCGATTGTTGGTTTTGGTACGGCTGGTCTTAGGGCTGCATTATCAGCTAAATCTCAAGATTCAAGTGTATCTGTAACCGTGGTTTCTGAAGAGCCATATTTGACGTATTCACGTTGTGGTCTACCTTTTGTTATTGGTGGTCAAATTGAGAGTTTTGAAAAGCTGATAGTTACTTCTAGGAATATGCTCCTCAGATTAGGTGTAGAGCTCATGTTAGGCTTTAGAGCCGTTGATGCTATAGGTGATACTTTATATGTTGAAAAGATTGATGGTGGGGAGAGTAAACAAATAAAATTTGATTCATTGATAGTTGCAACTGGTTCACGGGCATATCTTCCTCCAATAAGAAACTTAAATATAAATAATGTCTTTACATTAAGGGGCATTGATGATGGTATTAAAATTGTTAATGCACTTGAGAAGGTTAGAAATTTTGTGGTTGTGGGTGCTGGTGCCATTGGTCTGGAATGTGCTGAGGCCTTTTTGAGGAGAGGTATCAAAGTCCATGTGGTTGAACTCATGCCAAAAGTTTTACCTAGCATTTTAGATGATGATATGGCTTCAATTCTTCATGAAAATATAGTTAAACATAATGTTACTTTGAAGTTGAGTGGAAGGGTTAGTGAAATTCTAGGTTCTAATACTGTTGAGGGTGTCGTCGTTGATGATGAGGTCATTGATTGTGATGCTGTACTTGTTTCCACTGGGGTTAAGGCCAACGTGGATTTTGCTAAGAAGATTGGTTTAGAGATAGGTTCTTACGCTATTAAGACTAATGAATTTCAGGAAACATCTAAAGCCGGTGTGTATTCCGCTGGGGATTGCGCTGAGACAAAACACTTGATAACATTAAAACCCTTTGCGCCATATCTTGGTACAGTAGCTTATAGGCAGGGAAATGTTGCTGGGGCTAATGCTGCTGGTGGTTCTATGAGATTTAATGGAGCCTTAGGTTCAATGGTGCTGAAGATTTTTGATTATGAAGTTGGTGCCACCGGATTGAATGTCGAGCAAGCTGAAAGGGAGGGGATGAAAGTTATTGTGGGTAAAGCTAAATGGTATACTAAAGCGGAATATTATCCTTCACATGGCGATTTAACCGTTAAAGTTGTTTTCGACGCTAATAATGGTAGATTGATTGGAGGTCAGATCATTGGTGTTAGCGATGTGGCTCAAAGGATCAACTTATTGTCAGCTTTAATTTCCATGGGAGCAACTGTTGATAACATCGTTAACTTGGACACATGTTATAGTCCGCCCGTTGCTGACGTTATTGAGCCTGTGATCAGGGCTTCCGAAATAGCTTTAAAGAAGTTTAGAAGATAAATCTTTATTGGTGAAATTGTTTGAAGATATTGGTTGCAGATGAAATTTCCAGTGAAGGCATCGATGCTCTTAAGAAGGCTGGATTTGAGCTTGATTTGAGGTTTGATATAACATATGATGAATTGAAGAAGATAATACCCAATTATGAAGGGCTAATCGTACGTAGTAGGACGAAAGTTGATAGTGAGATTATAAAGGCAGGCGTTAATTTACGCTTTATAGGCCGTGCTGGGGTAGGTTTAGATAATATTGATGTGAAAGCAGCTGAATCTAGGGGGATAACAGTCTTAAATACCCCTGAAATAGCTGCAACTTCAGTTTCAGAATTGGTTTTTGGGATGCTGTTATCATTGGTTAGGAAAATATCAGTGTGCGATAGACTTATGAAGATGGGTGAATGGCCTAAAAAATTTGCAATGGGGTTTGAATTGAAGGATAAAACCATTGGGATAATTGGTATTGGTAGAATTGGCAAAGAAGTTGCGAAGAAGGCTAAAGCATTTGGAATGAGGGTCATATATTATGATATAATTAGACTCGATCCTTCCGTTGAGAGGGAGTTAGGTGTTGAATATTTTGAGCTTGATGATTTATTGAAAAATTCAGATATAGTAACTTTGCATGTACCCTTAACCCCCCAAACCAAATACTTAATAAATGAGGATAAGTTTAAGCTTATGAAGAAGGGAGCGATAATCATCAATACGTCAAGAGGGGCTGTGATCGATAATAAAGCTTTGCTAAAGTATCTGAAGAATGGTCATCTTTACGGTGCTTGTTTAGATGTATTTGAAAATGAGCCTCCAAAGGAATCTTGGGAAAAGGAATTGATATCGCTTGAAAATGTTGTTGTAACTCCCCACATAGGTTCAATGACCGTTGAAGCTCAAAGGATGGCATCGATTTTGCTTGCAAATAAAATAATTGAAGCTTTTGGGGAGAAAAGTTTATAAAAGGATAAGGAGTCCTTATATGCGTAACTGAAATGGAGAGATATCCCGTGGGATGAGTATTCATGTATAGGCATATTTCGCTGCTGTGGAAAGATATTAAGAGGGGGAAATTCCCAGAGCTCGTCAGGGAGAGACTTATACAGTGGCGTAAAGGGCCTTCTGTTGTTAGAATCGAAAAACCAACAAGACTGGATAGGGCTAGGGCGCTCGGATATAAAGCTAAACAGGGGTTTGTGGTTGTTAGAGTTAGGGTGAGACGTGGAAGTATGAGCAAAATTAGACCTGATAGTGGAAGGCGCCCGAAAAGGATGGGTGTTCATGGACATACTGTCAAGAAGAGTTTGCAGTGGATTGCAGAGGAGAAGGCTGCTAGGAAATACCCGAATTTAGAGGTGCTTGCAAGTTATTGGGTTGGAGAGGATGGTAGATATAAATGGTTTGAAGTTATACTCGTTGATCCTCATCATCCCAGCATTATGAATGATCCAGATATTAACTGGATTTGTAATCCAAGTCAGCGTAGAAGAGTTTTTAGAGGTTTGACTCCTGCTGGTAGAAGGTCTAGAGGACTGTATGTTAAAGGTTCTAGGGCTGTGAAAAATAGGCCGAGCAGGTCTTCTGCATCCAAAAGTTAAATTGCAATAACATTTTATTATTAGTCTTTATCTATCAATTTATTGCATGTAATTATGTCAACTAAGGGTATTCCAGTAATTGAAATTTCAATGAACGCTTTTTGTCATGCTACCGAAGACTTAAATAAAGTTAAAACTGCAATGATGAATCTCATTCCTGAATCCATAAGATCTGGAGTAATATTTTCCGAGGACATTTTGGAGGGGTATTATGGTAATGTTATTGTTAATGTAAAATTACACTTTTCTGATAAGATTGCTGTGAAGGAGATAATCGAATATTTCTGTAAGAACATCAGTGATAACGATAAAAGACTACTTTATAGAACCCTTGATTATAGGTTGGATGAATCTTGTGTTCTGCATATAAGGTTTGATAAAGGTGCTGCATATAATGGTGTATTACGGTTAAATGATGGTAGTGAGGTGATAAAGGTGACTTTGAAATTCAATGTTAAAAAGAGACTTGTAAGAGATGCATGTATTGAAATTGGTTTAATTTCAGGTGAATGATTATGGGTAAACTTTTCTCTGATTTACATGTTTCCCCAGATGTGTCTAATGGGACATCATCTATATCTGAGATAATCAATATGGCTTCCACTCTTGGCTTCAGTTATATAGGTCTATCCATCTTTAATAGGCATAACGTTGATATGATTGGGGATTTCAAAAGGATGTTCAATGAGCATGGTATAGATATGGTTAGTAGGGTTGACCTTTTCCCCCAAAATGTGAATGATTTGAAGAGGGATCTCAGATTTTATAGGGGTAAGGTGGAGGTAATTTCTGTTTTTTGCAATAATATTCATGTGGCTAGATTTGCTGCTAGAGATAGCCGTGTGGATGTTTTAAACTTTTCATATTCAAATTGGAAATCAAATTTCTTTGATGTTTCAGAGGCTAAATTGGCTGCTAAAGGTAATTCTGTTTTGGAAATAAATATTGCTGATATACTTAGATGCTCTAACACTGGTGAGAGGATAAAAACTCTTAGAATTATGTCTGAGAATGTTAGATTGGCTCTTAGGTATGGCGTCCCCGTAATTGCTTCTTCGGGAGCTAAAAATGTTTTTGAAATGAGGGATCCTAGAGCCATAGCATCCGTAATAACGCTTTTAGGTGTTTCTGAATTTGATGCATTACAATTTGTTTCCAATAATCCATCAAATTTAATCGAAAGGAATAGGATGAAACTTAGTGGGGAAATGGTGTGTAAAGGTGTTCGATTATTGGGGAGGATTGATGAAAGTGGTGAAATTGAGAAGAAATAGGTATTTAATTTTTAGGATTATACGTAAAAGTGGGCGATCAATAGCTTTTTCAGATGTCTTAAATGCAATATTTTCTTCGCTTTCCTCATTATTTGGGGAGGTGGGTTCCAGTAAAATAAGCTTTAGTTTAATGAAATATTGTCCTGAGCTTGGAATTGGGATTTTACGTTGTGATCATTTAAGTGTTTCAAAAGTTAGAGCTGCTTTAGCTCTTATAAAAAGTATATCCGGTGATGACGTCATTTTCAGTGTGATAAAGATTTCTGGAACGTTTAAGAAGGCTGAGAAAATCCTTAATAATCTGTCTAAACAATTGATTACTGGGGTATGAAGAAGCCGTCCCAGACGTCTGACTTAATGGATGACGTTCTCGCGACGAACTGACCCCACAATAATAATTGAAATAGTAAAATTTATTGCTTAATTCCTACAATTTAGGTAACAAGATTAAAAGGTGAGATACATTGTTCACACCACCTGGAATGGGTTATGATAGGGCGATAACTGTTTTTTCACCTGATGGGAGATTGTTTCAAGTTGAATATGCTATGGAAGCTGTTAGGCGTGGGTTTACTGCATTAGGTATTAGATGTGTTGAGGGTGTTGTCCTAGTTGCTGAGAGGAGGAAGATCCTACCATTAATAGACTACTCCTCCCTTGAGAAAATATTCAAGATTGATGAACATATTGGTATAACCTATGCAGGCTTCCCCTTTGATGCTAGAATACTAATAGACTATGCACGTCAAGAAGCTCAGATAAATAGAATTTTATACGATGAACCTATAGACGTTGAAGTTTTAACTAAGAGGATTAGCGACGTGATGCAACTATATACTCAACGTGGCGGTGTAAGACCTTTTGGAGTAGCTTTCCTGGTGGCTGGAGTTGATGATAATGGTCCAAGATTATTAATGACGGAACCTAGTGGAGCATATGCACTATATTTTGCTAGGGCAATAGGGTCCGGCAGTCAACAAGTCACTGAATTCCTTGAAAAGAATTATAAATTTGAAATATCTTTAAATGAAGCCCTTAAAATGGCAGTTGCAGCAATAAAGCCGGTGGTTGAAGGTCCAATAGATCCAGATAAAATTGAAATAGGTGTTGTCTCAGTAAAGGATCGAATATTTAGGAAGCTATCTAGGGAGGAAGTGGCTTCATTAATTAGTGGAATTTAACAAATAACATTATTTCTTAATTTGAAAGTTTAAACTTAATTATATTTGTGTAATTAATAATATTTAATAGATTGAATATATCTTCATAAAAGTGGTGCTATGAATGAGTTCAAAAAAGGATTATGTAGTGGCTAGATATATTTCTAAAGGTGAACGGTTCGAAATACTTGTGAATCCAAATTTGGCATGGGCCTTTAAACAGGGAGAAAATGTTGATTTAAATGAGATCTTGGTTGGTGAGATAATATATAAAGATGCAAATAAGGGTTTGAAGGCTTCTGAAGAAAGTTTAATTAAAGTTTTTGGTACCACTGACATATATAAAATTGCGCCAATTATTTTAAAGAATGGTACACTGCAGTTAACTGCTGAGCAGAGGAAGGAAATGATAGAAAACAAGAAGAAGCAAATCATAAATTTCATATCTAGGTGTTGCGTTGACCCTAGAACCAATCTACCTCATCCGCCTAAGAGGATAGAATTAGCTATGGAGGAAGTTGGGGTGCAAATAGATCCATTTAAGGATGCGGAGGAACAGAGCTTAAGTGTCATTAAAAGTTTGAGAAATGTTCTACCACTGAAGATCGCTAATGTTACATTGAATGTTAAGGTAGGTGCTGAATATGCTGGTAAAGCTTATGGTGTTCTTTCAAGTTTTGGTGTAATAAAACGTTCTGAGTGGCAGTCTGATGGCTCTTTAATTTGTGAAATTGAAATGCCTGCTGGACTTCAACCATCATTTATAGAAAAAATGAATAAACTCTGTAAGGGGAATGTGGAGATAAATGTGGTCCGTTAGGGTGATGTATTGTGGGTGAAAAAACTAGATCCAGAAGTATAGTTTTCCCCGGAGATCTTGTTGCTGAGGGGTCTTTTAAGGCGGGCGCATATACGTATACTGAAGGTAATAAGATTTTCTCATCAGTTTTTGGGCTCTGTGAAATTAGAAACAAAGTTGTGAACATAATTCCATTACAGGGATTCTACATTCCAAGGGTTGGGGATTCTGTTATAGGAGTTATAATTGATAATTCGCCTACAAGTTGGCAAGTGGATATAAACTCCCCATATATTGCAGTTCTACAATTTTCCGATGCGCTATCTAAACCTATTGACGTTGCAAGAGAAGATATTAGAAAATACCTTAAGTCTGGTGACGTTATATTTGCTGAGGTTATAGCATTTGATAAACTTAGGAATCCTTTGTTATCAATAAAGGGGAGAGGTCTTGGTAAATTGGAGCATGGTACACTTATAACATTTTCACCTGTTAAGGTGCCTAGACTTATTGGTAGGCGTGGGTCTATGATAAATATGATTAAGAAAGAGCTTAATTGTAAGATTATAATGGGTAGGAATGGTAGGATTTGGGTGTCCTCCACAGATCCTCAAGTAGTTAATTTAGTGCGAAAGATAATTTCTCTTGTGGAAGAAGAATCGCATTTACCTGGTCTTACAGATAAAGTCAAGTCTTTGATTGTTAAAGAGCGTGAGAAAATTGGTGGATGAACGCTTAACTTATATTCTTGTAATCTCTATTTCTTGTAGTCAATTTATTGTATTGGGGAGTGCCGTATCATGAGTGGGAAGAGGAGACTTATTGATGAAAATGGATTGAGGGTTGATGGTAGGCGATGGAATGAGCTTAGACCATTAAAAATTGAGGTGGGAGTTCTTTCAAATGTTGATGGTTCTGCGCGTATAATTCAAGGTAAGACACATATATTGGTTGGAGTGTATGGCCCTAGGGAGAGCTTTGCCAAACATGTAAGTTTGCCCGATAAATCTGTTGTTAGGTGCAGATATAGGATGGCGCCCTTTTCTGTTGAGGAACGCAAATCCCCCGCACCTTCTAGGCGTGAGATAGAGTTATCTAAAGTTATTCGGGAAGCTTTGGAGCCTGCAATTTTTGTTGAGGAATTTCCAAGGACAACTATAGATATATTCATTGAAGTTTTAGAAGCTGATGGTGGCACTAGGTGTGCAAGTATAACCGCTGCCTCTGTAGCTCTTGCCGATGCCGGTATTCCCATGAGGGATTTGGTTGCTGCATGTGCTGTTGGTAAAGCTGATGGTAAGCTCATAGTAGATTTATCCGATGTGGAAGATAAGTATGGTGAAGCCGACGTCCCATTTGCTATAATGCCAAATAAGAATATCATTACATTACTTCAAATGGATGGAATACTTACCTCGGATGAATTTAACACTTTACTACAACTTGCTATGAAAAGCTGTAAGTATATTCATGAAGTTCAGAGAAAAGCTTTAAAGGATGGATTTGGAGAAATTAAAAACCTCGTATTGGAGGAATGAGTGTAATGATGGTTTCCTTGCCAATAAATAAAGATTTAATATTGGGTTCTCTATCCAAGGGGATTAGAAGCGATGGTCGTAGATTAGATGAATATCGACCAATAAAATTCGAGTTTAACGTTATAAGTAAAGCTAATGGTTCTGCCAGCGTAAGGATTGGAGACACGTATGTTTTGGTGGGAATAAAAGCTGAAATTGGTAAACCATTTCCAGATACCCCTAATGAAGGTGTTCTAATAGTGAATTCAGAGTTTGTTCCGCTGGCTTCTCCACAATTTGAAGCAGGACCTCCCGATGAAAATTCCATAGAATTGGCGAGGGTTATAGATAGGGGTTTAAGGCATGGTGGTGCTGTAGACTTTAAAGATCTATGTATAATACCAAATGAGAAGGTTTGGATATTGTGGGTTGACATCTATGTTCTTGATCATGGCGGAGACCTTTTTGATGCTACAGCTTTGGCTTCTCTAGCTGCTTTGATGGTTACAAAGATACCAGTAGTTACAGTTGAAGGTTCGCAGGTAGTTGTGCATGATGAGAGGAGATCATTGAAAATGGCTGATTACCCAGTATCAGTGACTATAAATAAGATTGGAAATTATCTATTGTTAGACCCTACATTGGAGGAGCTTGAGTTTGTCGAGGCGAGGTTAACTGTGTTCACTAATTCTAAGGGGGAGATATGTGCAGTTCAGAAGGGGCTTCCCGGAGCTTTCACATATGATGAGATTTTGAAATCCATTGAGTTAGCGAAATCTAAAGGGCAGGAATTAAGGTCAATTTTATTAGAATCCTTCAACAATTGGGAGAAGAGTATGAGGGGTGCTTGAGATGGGGTCTAAAAGTAAAGTGGGTCCTGCGGGGAGATTTGGTGCACGTTATGGAGCTTCACTTAGGGCAAGGGTAAGGAACATTGAAATTTTGATGCATGCTCCTCACAAATGTCCAAGATGCCAATCTAAGGGGAAATTGAAGCGTTTAAGTGTTGGTATATGGATGTGCAAAAAGTGTGGATATAAGTTTGCTGGAGGGGCTTATGTTCCCTCATCTGCGATGCTGAGATGAAATGAGGAATTACCTAAATCCTATACGTTTTTTAATAACAATGTCTAGGCGTGATAGTCCCCGTACTAGAAGTTTTTGTAAGGATCTATCCTATGCATTGCCTTCCGCTATTAAAGTTAATCGTGGTAAAAAATCCATCAATGATGTGCACATGTTAGCTCTTCAAAGCAAATGTGATAGAGTCATAATTGTTAACACATTTATGGGGAACCCTGGACTATTAACATTTTACTCTGTTGGAAGGGAACGTCTTAACCCACTGAATCCTCGATTGAGGCTTTTAGGAGTTAAACTTACCTTTGAAATTAAGAATGCTAAGAGGGTTAGAGTTGATGATATCATTGTACGTTGCTCAAATGATAATGCTTTAGGAGCCGCGAATCATTTGTCTAGTTTATTTAATTGTAGACTTTACTTATCTAAAGGAAATGATTATGAGAAATTATCCGAGGATTTCTCCATAATGAATGTTGAGTACTTAGAAAAGGACATTTTCATGATTCATTTTACAACGGTGTCTGGATATATCATTGGGCCGGTCATGAAGGTTAAATTTATTTAAAAATCTCTTGTTAAAAACATTTATTGGATTGAATTTATGTTTGAAGTTGAGTTAACGTTAGATTTCAAAGATCCAATAATTTCAAAAATAATTTTCGACTCCCTATACCCTGAAATCGCTAATCCTCCATCGCGTAGAGTTACGTCGTTAATAAAGCATGATCCTCCAAAAATCCTTCTATATTTATCTTCTGATAATCCATCCCTGTTGAGGGCTGCATTAAACTCATTTCTTAGGTTAATCATATTGTTGGAGGAAATATTTAAAAGTTTGAAGGATTAAGCTTAATCGTAAATGTTTTATTTCACTTTCCATTAATCTTTAGGGGGTTGATTTCTTTTGGATGAAAAGTTACCACCTGATGTTGAGGAGAAAGTTGCAAGATTGCAGGATCTTCAAGAACAATTAAGATTAATTTTAGTTAGGAAGCAACAACTACAGCTTCAATTAGCCGAGTCCCAGAATGCTTTAGAGGCTGTTGAAAAGCTTTCCGATGATTGTGAAGTTTATAAGGCAGCTGGATATGTAATGTTTAAATCAAGTAAAGCAAAAGTTTTAGAAGAGTTAAGAGATAAGAGGGATACTTTGGAATTAAGAATAAAAACTCTTGAAAAGCAAGAAGCTTTGCTCCGTAAACAATTTGAAGAGTTGCGGAGAGAAGTAAGCAATCTACTTTCAACAATTCAACGTTCAGGGGCATAAAATAATTTGACCAATGATAGCTGATGGCTAACAGTACCTTTACTGATAAATCCATAGAAGAACTTTGTGTTTTAGCTGAAAATATTATACGGTCATATATACTTTCAAAATTTTCAATTAACGATATTCTGGATTTAAATGTGAGTGTGGATGTCCGTCTTTTAGATGATGGGCAGTTAACATTTGATGTTGATGTCGAGTTGACCTTACACCCAAAATTTTCTAGGAGCGATGTGGAAGTAGTTATAAATGAGGCTGTCGAAAGATGTTTTAAAGAATTAGATAAGAGGATGGGTAGTGTTGAGTGAATGTAGAAAGTTTATCGAAGTATTAAATTCCCTCTCGCCGAAGAAAGTGGCTTTACTTTGTCATCGTAATGCTGATCCAGACTCCTTTGGGAGCGCATATGCCCTAAGAGAGCTTTTAATGAAGTTGTATGCTAATATGGAAGTTTTTATTGTATCACCTGAAGGATTGAACTCATCATCGAAGAGGTTATTGAACCATATAGATAATGTAAATGTCTTGGAAACCATTGATGGTAGTGTTGATGTTTTAATTATGGTGGATGCTATATCCTTTACTCAGCTTGGTTCTTTAGGTGATTTTGTAAAGGGGTCTAGTATTCCACTTTTGATTATTGATCATCATGAGCCATTGAAGGAAACTATTGATCGCGCCTTGTACATAGCTTCAAATACTAATGCGTCTTCCACAGCTGAAATAGTCGCCAATTTCTTCAAAGAGTTACATTTGAATATGAGTAGGAGCAGTGCATTAGCACTACTTACAGCAATAATATCTGATTCAAAGAGATTTCTAATAGCTTCCATTGAAACATTTAGAAGCGTCTGTTTCCTCATGGAGAATGGAGGCGATTATAGTTTAGCTTTATCAATAATCTCAGAGCCTATGGATATCTCTGAAAGAATAGCTAGACTTAAGGGTGCGCAGAGATTAAAATTATTTAGGTTTGGGAAGTGGTTGATAGTTTTTTCAAATGTAAGTTCCTTTGAAGCTTCCCTTGCAAGAGCGTTGATTGATCTTGGAGGGGATTTAGCCGTAGTGGTCGGAGGTGAAGGTGATGATGTACGTGTTAGTGCAAGGTCTACGGAAGCCTTCTATAGGGAGACTGGCTTTCATTTGGGAAGAGATCTTATGATTCCTTTAGGAGAATTTATAGGTGGCACTGGGGGTGGGCATTCTACAGCTGCAGGTGCCAATGGATGTAGGAATAGGGATGGTATTGAAAATTTCTGTATAAAAATAATTTCGAGTAAAATTGCAAGGGGATGAAAGCTAATTTTTATTATTAAGCAGTTAAAGATATTACGCAATTATCTTGCACATTAATTGGGCGTATGAGGGAGGTTTATGGCGATCGTTGAAGTTAAAGGTCTCTCATACAAGTATCCTGGTTCATTAAAATATGCAATTAAAGATATTTCTTTAAGTATAGATGAAGGCGAATTTGTTGTTATAACAGGTCCCAGTGGTTGTGGTAAGACAACTTTATGTAGATGTTTTAATGGTTTAATCCCACACTTCTATGGTGGTGAATTTATTGGTGATGTTATAGTTAATGGGTTATCCGTCAAAAATACCCCCACAACTATCTTATCAAAATATGTTGGTATGGTTTTTCAAGATCCTGAATCACAACTTTTTTCATTAAATGTGGAGCGTGAAGTAGCTTTTGGACTTGAAAATTTAGGTTTAAATAGGGAAGAAATTAGGTCAAGGGTTAATGAGGTTCTGGAATTGATGGGGATTTCCCATCTCCGCAATCGGGCACCCTTTGAGCTTTCTGGTGGTGAACAGCAGAAGGTTGCTTTGGCAGCTTGTTTAGCTATGAGACCAAAAATTCTAGTCTTAGATGAACCGACATCGCATTTAGATCCTGCAAGTGCTTACTCATTACTCACCTTGCTTAGTGATCTCAGGCGTAGATTGAAGTTAACTGTGATCATCGTTGAACATAGATTAGAAGCTTTAGTTGCCGTATGTAATAGGCTTATAATAATGAATGAGGGTAAAATAATCTTTAATGGGGATCCTAGAACTGTTTTTTCAAATGAAAATATAGGTTCTATTAAAAGTATTGGTGTGGGTATACCTAAGGTAGTTGAATTGTATCATCACCTTTTAAATAGTGGGGTTGTATTAAGAGATATCCCTCTATCCCCAAAAATGTTTAAGGAATATTTCTTGGAGGTTGTTAAGAAATGATTGAGGTACATGACTTATGGTTTTATTATGATGATAATCCAGTTTTAAAGGGAGTATCCCTTGAAATAAATCCTGGTGAAATTGTTGCAATAATGGGTGAGAATGGTGCTGGAAAGACTACTCTAATTAAGCATTTCAATGGATTGTTAAAGCCCAAACGTGGATATGTAAAAGTATTTGGGGTTGATACCAGATACGCCACTGTTGCCCAACTTTCACGACGGGTTGGTTTAGTATTTCAAAATCCTGATCATCAGTTATTCGCAGAAACTGTGGAGGAAGAGGTTTCATTTGCATTGAAGAATTTTGGTTTTCCAAAGGAAGTTATTAGTGAGAGGGTTGAGAAGGTACTAAAATTATTGGATTTATATGATTTGAGAGATCGCTCCCCCTTCACTTTAAGTGGGGGTGAGCGTAGGCGCGTTACTATTGCATCAGTATTATGCTATGACCCTGATATAATAGTTTTTGATGAACCAACAGTGGGTCAAGATTATATGCAGAAGGAGAAGCTTGCACAACTTATAAAATTACTTCATACACAATTGAAAACTGTGGTGGTGGTTACCCATGATATTGAATTTGTAGCTGAAAATTTCCCGAGAGTCATACTTCTCTCTTCTGGTAGGGTAATTGCTGATGGTAGTACACGTAAAATATTGACTGATGAAGATTTGATGAAAAAGGCAAACCTTGTTTTGCCTCAAGTAACTCAGATAGCTTATTCCCTTCATGAATTTGGAATACCTAAAGATCTTTTGTTAGTTCAAGAAGTTCGTGACTCTATACTAAAAGTTCTTTGTAGGTGAAAGGGTATGATGACTCTTAAAGCTTTTGAATTCAAACGTGGTGATACCATAATTCATAGATTAGATCCCCGCGTTAAATTCCTGCTCTCCATATCCTACTTGGTATTATCCTTCATATACAACAATTTCGTGATACTTTTAATACTATTTTTGACATCAATTCCACTCTTCTATTTAGCCAAATCCCTTATAGATTATCTAAGAAGCTTGAGGGGGGCCCTATTATTCATAATACTGGTTTTTGCATTGAACTATTTTGTATCTGGCCTTTATTTGGCTTTAACCATTACTTTAAGGTTAATTTTGTTAATGTCCTCATTTTCAATATTCTTCATGACCACATATCCAGAAGACTTTGCTCTTATGCTTGTGAATATTGGTGTACCCTATGATTTTGCACTTACATTAACTATGTCAATAAGGTTTGTTCCAACATTAGCTAGGGAAGCTCAAATCATAATTGATGCTCAAAGATCTAGGGGGCTTGAGCTTGAAAAGGGGAACTTCATAGTGAAATTGAAGAATTATATTCCCATACTGGTTCCATTAATTGTAAGTGCATTAAGGAGATCTATGAGTGTTGCGGAAGCTATGGAATCGAGGGCTTTTGGTGCTTCTCCAAAGAGGAGTAGTTTAATTGAGTTGTCTTTTAAAAGGAGGGATTACATAGCTTTGTTCATCATAGTTTCATTTACCGTATTCATGCTACTTCTAAAGTTTTACTTCCATATTGAAGATTATTTAAACTTATACTCCCTCTTCATGGGCTAGTTTAGCTCCCTCATCTATGGCTGCTAGATTTGCTTCCACCATTCTTGTAACTCTACTTTTCACAGCTTTCTTTAATGATTCTGTACTTACAATCTTCGTTTTTCCAGCTAAGTATCCCAATATGATCATGTTTGCAGCTAATCTTCCAAACTTTTCCTCAGCGATTTTTGTTGCCCTAACTTTGAATACTTTCTGGGTTAAATTTTCTGGGATTTTAACTAGGTCTTCATCAATTATTATTATGCCATCTCTTTTTACAAATTTGGCGTTTGCGTTGAATGCTTGTTGGCTCATTGCGATGAGTATGTCGCATTCATCGATTACTGGGAAGCTTATTTTCCTATCGGATATTATAACATCACTTACAGTTGTAGTTCCCCTGGCTTCTGCTCCGTAGCTTCCCATTTCCGAGGAATATTTACCTTCGATCATTGCTGCGGTGCCTAGTATTTCGCCTGCCAATAGTATTCCTTGTCCGCCAAATCCGCAAATCCTTATTTTGATCATAAGTTCACCTCACTCTATTTGATTTACATATTCTCCAACAATTATCTTTCCTTCAAGTTCCTCTTCCTTCATATCCTTTGCCTTAGATATTGGTATTGAATTCTCTTTAAACCATTTTAGCATTTCGAATGGTTTTCTGAATCCCACATTCTTCCCATAGTTTGTTGGGCATTGACTTATAACCTCTATGAATGAGAATTTATCCACATTAATTATCTTCTTTATCGAGTTTTTTAATGGTATCATGTGGTATGTTGTCCATTTAGCGACGTAGGGGACTTTCATGGCTGCCATTATTTTAGCTACATCCAATGGTTTTTCTAGGTTTCCATATGGTGTTGTGGTTGTTTTTACGCCTTTAGGTGTTGTTGGGGATACCTGCCCTCCGGTCATTCCATATATCATATTGTTTACCATTATTACTTTTATTCCAAGCTCTCTTCTAGCTGCGTGTATTAGGTGGCTTAATCCTATCCCCGCTAGGTCTCCATCTCCACTTATAACGAACACGTTGAGTTCCGGTCTCATTAACTTTATTCCTGTAGCTACTGGGATTGCTCTTCCATGTAGTGTATGTATGGTGTCTGCTTTGAAGTGTGGTGAGGGGATCCATGCTCCGCAGCCTATTCCACTGCAGAATACGAAGTTTCTAAGATCTTCATATCCAAGTTCAGTTAATGCTTTGAATAGTGCATTTATTATCATTCCATTTCCGCATCCTGGGCAGAATGGTGTTGGCAATACTTCTTCTCTTAAATACTTTATAGCATAGTGCTTCATTTTTGTAACCTCCTTATGACTTCAATTATCTCATGTGGTTTTATCAATTCCCCTCCCCCTACCTTCGTTAAAGATATTATTTTCGTCTTATCATAGGCTGCCCTCTCCACTTCTCTTACCAGTTGACCTAAACTTAATTCTGGCACTATTATGACATCAACTTTACTTGATAATTCTTCAACAGCCCAGTCTGGGAATGGCCATAGCGTTTTTAACCTTAAATGAGAAATTTTCAAACCTTCTTCACTTAAAATTTCGATGGCTCCGTAAGCTGATCTTGATGAGCAACCATATGATACTATCCCTATCTTGGAGCCATCATGGATATCTAATTCATATTCACATATCCTTTTAGCATTCCCCTCTATCTTATAATATAACCTTGTGATAAGTTTTCTATGTACGATTGGATCTGATGTTGCTCTGTATCCCCACTCATTATGCGTTGATCCAGTTACGAGAACATTTAACCCTATACCAAGCTTCGGCATTGGAGGCGCTTTTAATGGATCTTTGGAGTCGAAGAAAGGTTCAGAATTATCTAAGGCTATTCTTCTTTCCTTCACCTCCACTTTTTCCGGGACTTCTACTGGTTCAAACATGTGTGCAGTTAATTCATCTGCGAGAAGTATTACTGGAGTTCTATACTCCTCAGCATGATTAAATGCTTTTATCGTTAAATCAAACATTTCTTGAACTGAATTGGGGGCTAAAACTATTGCACTATAATCTCCATGAGTCCCCCATCTTGATTGATAAAAGTTTCCTTGAGCGCCTTTACTGGCTTGTCCAGTGGCTGGTCCAACTCGTTGTACAACAACTATCACGCATGGTGTTTCAGTCATGAATGCATATCCAATCCCCTCTTGCATTAAGCTGAATCCTGGACCGCTGGTTGCTGTCATGGCTTTTGCTCCAGCCCAACTTGCCCCTATCACAGCATTTATTGAAGCTATTTCATCTTCCATTTGTATGAATCTACCTCCAACGGATGGTAGTAATTCGGATAGTCTTTCACCTATTTCTGATGCTGGCGTTATTGGGTAGGCTGCGAAAAATCTGCATCCAGCAATTATTGCAGCTTCTGCGCAAGCAATATTACCTTGAATGAAATATTTTTCACCCATTTTGAGCATTATTTATTACCAGAATGGCATATTAACTTGTTTTCACTTAAAAATTTTGGTGAATACCTTTTGTCCGTTTTAAGGATATTGGTTGATGAGCGGGAGAGGGGTTCAAAGGTTCCCTCATACTTAAGTGAGATGGGTTTATACGTTTTATATCGCCAATTACCCGTCGGTGATTATATAATTTCAAGCGATTGTGCTGTAGAGAGGAAGAATATTAAGGATTTTGTTAATAGCGTTGTTGAAGGTAGGATTTTTGATCAGGCACGTAGACTTTCTCAATCTTATTACAAGTCTGCAATAATTGTTGAGGGTGACGTGGATTATGCATACACTACTCTTAAGGCTGGAGCTAAGGCCTTTCACGGCACCATTTCAACGATATGGCTTAATTTGGGTGTTTCCTTCTTTTTCACAAAGGATGAGTATGATACTGCAGAACTTTTGTTTTCCATGGTAAAACATGAGCAAGGTGAGTTTAAGAAATCAATTATAGTTAAGGGTAAGTCTAGAGCATCCAGTTTAAGTGAAAAGCAATTATTGGTTGTTAGCAGTTTTCCCGGCATTGGACATAAACTGGCTATTAGGCTTTTAAATACATTTGGATCAATAAAGAATATCGTTTTGGCATCGGCTGTCGAGCTTTCTACGGTGAAGGGTTTGAGTAGGAGCAAAGCTGAGAAGCTGGTGGATTTCTTTAATGCAAAGTTTGAAGGTTTAAGGGAGCCATCAAAGCAAAACACTTTAAGTTTGGATAAATGGAAAGATTTTAAGGGTTGAAGATGTTAGTTTATTAGGGATTTAATGCCTCTCGAAGCTATGAAGGAGTTTCTAAATGTTATTGTCACTTTTATAAGTAAGCTTGGTTCCGTTATAGATGAAGCTCAAGTTGAAAAGTTAATAAATATTTTGATATATGCTCAAGCAGCCAAACATTCAATTTTCGTTATAGGTGCAGGTAGATCTGGACTTGTGGCAAGAGCCTTCGCCATGAGATTAATGCATCTAGGATTTCAGGTATATGTAGTTGGGGAGACAATAACCCCAGCAGCTGGGAAGGGGGATGTACTACTGGCAATATCTGGCTCTGGTAGTACTGGAATAGTGGTTGATGTTGCTCAAGCAGCGAAGAAAGTTGGTTGCACAGTTATAGCCATAACCTCACATCCAGAATCACCTCTAGGTCAATTGGCAGATCATGTGGTCTATGTTCCCGGTAGAACTAAAATATCAGAAACCACCGACTACTTTTCTAGGCAAGTACTGGGTTTACATGAACCATTAGCTCCACTTGGAACACTCTTCGAAATAGCTGCCACAATATTTCTAGAGTCCTTAGTGGGTGAGCTTATGAAGAGATTGGGGAAAACAGAAGAGGATTTAAAAAGTAGGCATGCAACTCTTGAGGGGCTATGATTTTGCTCCTTTACAATTACCATTTTAATTGGTGATTTAATTGCAAAAGGACACTCCTGCTCGACCATCATGGGATGAATACTTTATGAAAATCGCCCACATAGTGAAGGAAAGATCAACATGTTTGAGAAGAAATGTTGGCGCTGTACTAGTTAAAGATAAACATATTCTGTCTACTGGATATAATGGTGCCCCAAAGGGGTTGCCTCACTGCTCTGAAACTGGATGTTTAAGGGATAAATTGAATGTTCCCTCTGGTCAGAGACATGAGCTTTGCAGAGGAGTTCATGCAGAGCAAAATGCAATAATACAAGCTGCTGTTTTCGGGGTTAGCACTCGTGGTGCAACATTATATGTTACTGATTTCCCCTGTTCTATATGTGCAAAAATGATAATAAATGCCGAAATAAAGGAGGTTGTTTACGATTCTTCATATGAAGATCCCGTCTCCATGGATTTATTGAAATCCGCTGGAATCATTGTAAGGCAATTCCAAATAAAAACAAACTAATTACAATTTCATTAAAGTAAAGGATAAAGTTTATAATGTTTTCATTGATAAATTCTATTTGAGGTGTAATTAAAAGTGAAAACCTACATTAAAATATATGGACCACCAATATTGGAAGCTTTAAAAGCTTTGGAAAAAGTTGCAGTCGAAGTCTCTAAAGAATTGCCCAAAGTACTATTCTATGACACTCTTGGTGGAACAGCATTATCACGGGATGATGCTGTGTCAATAATTATTGAAAAGTGGGGGGTATCTGATGAGGAAGCACGTGTACACTATGAGAACATGATAAGTAAAAGTGGATGGACTCTCGGTGATTATGACTTCTACTTTGAATGGACTGTTCCACCAACCTTTGAGCAATTAAAGTTACTTATATCTAAGATTGATGAAGCTTTAAAGCCTCTTGGATGCAAGTATACAATAACTACGAAATAAATATTCCAATTTTTAAATAAAAACCAATCCTCAAATTTCTCCTTTTTTTATGGGGGATTAAAGAAGATGTTGCATCGCATATCTCATATTTAGTAAGTCTGAACATGATCATAACTTTTTCAACTATGTATGAATAGAGATGTACTTGGGTTTTCCATTGAGATTTAGCAGTAATTCTTAAATTTCTGGTTCGTATGTTAACAAAGTAGACTTCTTTTAAACATATTTCTAAGGCTTTAGTTGTTTCACTTTAAATGTGCTTTAGCATCTAGATATGCGTCAATGCTTTAATTTTCCTCTACTGTGCTTTTTCACTACACCTAATCTATTGATTAACTTCCCTATAATTGCCTTCAATAATTCTAGCCAAAGCTATTCTATAGAGGTTTGGATCTCTGTGAAAGATATTTTTCCGCTTGCTCCAATTCTTTCAATGTATTTATTGGTATCCAATCATCCTTATCACTTGCATATAGAGTTAAACTGTACAATTTACCCATTTTAGCTAGTTCTGGTAATACTGTTGCCTCATATTCTACTGCCTCTTGCCTCCCTATATCTATGAGTTCATCTATTAATTGGTATACTTCTGGTTCAATTATGCACATTCCTATATGTGTTAATATGTTTAATTGTGGTTTTTCTACAAATCTCTTTATTCTTCCAACTTCATCTATTTCAGCCACGCCATAGGGGTATGTTGTTGAAGTTATCAGTACTGATGTGGCGAGAATGCCATATTTCTCCACACCATATATGTGTTGTGCAAGCAACATTAGCGGTAGGAATCTGTTTAGTTTTAAATCGTCTGGGAATGTTATTATTGCTCTCTTATCTCTTTCTATAACACCATTTATTAATGCATTTTTCAAAGCTTTTCCCTTACCCACTTTTTCAACGTTTGGATCCATCGAATATTGTATTTCAACCCCCCATTTCTCCCCATTACCTGCATACTCAATAACTTCTTCACCTAAATGGCCTATTAGTAATTTGAACTTCTTGAATCCACAATTCCTATATAATTCTATTTCTCTTTCAAGTAGTGTTTTACCAGCAACTTTTATTAATGCCTTATTTACATTTTGTAAACCCATCCTCTTAGCCTTCCCCCCTACTGGCATTACTACCTGCGTTTTTTCCGCTTCCTCCATTAACTCCTTTAATGTGTTCATATTACCCACTCCATTTACAATAAATTTTATGGAGTATAATTTATTTTTAGAGCTTTTGGATGCTGGGAGTTGGTTTTCAGTAAAGTTTAAAAAAGACTTTGACATCTTACTTTTTGATTTTGAATTGTTGAGGAGGGTGCTGTAATTGGTTAAGTACAAGACTACTGAGCAGATTTTGAAGATAATGGATGAGCTGGATAATGTTAGGAATATTGGTACTTTGGCTCATGTGGATCACGGCAAAACTACATTGTCAGATTCTCTTCTAATGGCAGCTGGACTTATTTCGCCTAAGGTTGCCGGTAAAGCTTTGGCTTTGGATTACGTGCCAATAGAGCAGATGAGGCAAATGACTGTAAAAGCGGCTAATGTATCTCTTTACCACGAGTATAATGGCAATGCTTATCTAATTAACCTCGTTGACACTCCTGGTCATGTTGATTTTACTGGTCATGTAACTAGGTCCCTTCGAGTTATGGATGGAGCCATAGTCGTTGTTGATGCTGTTGAAGGTGTTATGACGCAGACGGAAACTGTTGTGAGGCAAGGGTTAGAGGAGCGTGTAAGACCGCTGTTATATATTAATAAGATTGATAGGTTGATTAGGGAGCTTAAATTAACTCCTGAGGAAGTTCAACAAAAACTTATGGAGATAATTAGGGATTTCAATAATTTAATTGAATTATATGCTGAGCCTCAATTTAAAGATGCTTGGAAAATTAATCCATTGAAGGGTCAAATGGCATTTGGTTCTGCACTTCATAAGTGGGGTTTAACGATACCTATTGCTCAGAAGGCTGGTATCAAATTTAGTGAGATAGTTAAAGCTTATGAGAAGGGGGCTGAGGAGGTTTCCCAGTTAGCTGATGAATTCCCACTGTATAGAGCAATTTTAGATATGGTTGTTCAGCATATTCCAAGTCCAAGAGCTGCTCAGAAGTATAGGATACCAAAGATTTGGCGTGGTGATATTGATAGTGAAATAGGTAAATCTATGCTTAATTGTGATCCAAAGGGGCCATTGGTTATCTGTGTAAGCAAAATGGTTGTTGATCCACATGCAGGTTTAGTGGCTACTGGAAGGGTTTTTAGCGGCACAGCTACCAGTGGCGATGAAGTATATCTTATGATGGCTAAAAGTACTGGTAGAATTCAGCAAGTTGGCTTGTACATGGGCCCATATAGGGAGGTTGTGGATAGAGTTTTGGCTGGGAACATTGTGGCTTTACTTGGATTGGATAATGCAAGGGCTGGGGAAACTGTGGTTGGCATTGATTATAAGGATTCCATGGTTCCTTTCGAAAAGTTAGTCTATATTAGTGAGCCTGTGGTTACTGTGGCCATTGAGCCAAAGAAAAGTGCTGATCTGCCACGTTTAGTTGACACTTTAAGGAAAATGGCTATTGAAGATCCCACTTTACACGTCAAGATAAATGAGGAAACTGGAGAATACCTTATCAGTGGTATGGGAACTTTGCATCTTGAAATTGCCTTATGGGATTTACGTCAAAGAACTGGGGGTATGGAGGTAGATGTGTCACCACCAATAGTGGTGTATAGGGAGAGTATTAAGGGGTCTGCTGGACCTATTGAAGGTAAATCTCCAAATAAGCATAACCGTATATACATTAGTATTGAGCCATTAGATGAGGTGACTATGAAGTTGCTTAGCACTGGTGCTGTGTATGAAGATCAAGATTGGCGTGTAAGAGCTAAAATTTTACGTTCTGAAGCTGGGTGGGATGCTGATGAAGCTAGGGGTATAATGGCCATAGATCAGTATTTGAACATATTTGTGGATGTAACAAAGGGTATTCAATATTTAAGGGATATTAAAGATACTTTGATTTCAGCTTTCAGATGGTCTATGGAGGCAGGTCCATTGGCTCAAGAACCTATTAGAGGTGTTAAAGTCAAGTTAGTGGATGCAATGGTTCATGAAGATCCAGCTCATAGGGGTCCAGCCCAAATAATGCCAGCGACGAAAAACGCAATCTTTGCAGCTTTCTTATCTGCCTCTCCAATACTTTTGGAACCTATTCTAAAGTTGGAAGCTAAAGTGCCTCAAGAGTTTGTTAGTGGTTTGCTCCGTGTCATAACTTCCAAGAGAGGTAAAATAATATCTATGGAAGATCAGAGGTTATTGATGTTTGTTAGATGCCATATACCTGTTTCAGAAACTTTTGATTTATCTGATCAGATTAGAGGTGCAACACAGGGTAGATGTTTCTGGAGTACTGAGTTCTCCCATTGGGGTGTAGTTCCTCAGCAACTTGCTGAAGAATTGATTAGACAGATTAGGAAGAGGAAGGGGTTGCCTCCAAATCCGCCAAAAGTTGAGGACTTCCTTTCACCATAACCATCCATATTTAGAAAAACATTTTCCAATTTCCTTTCTCATACAAATTCATTGGTAGACTTTTCTCCATTTTTGATTTATAATCTATTAACCCCATGGTGCAATCCTTTATTATACCTGCCCTTTTCATATTAATCAATGCCTTATTTAATTCCACTATTTGATCGAATGGTATGTAGAAGTATACTGTCGCCCTATTATCCTCTAAGTTTGCTAACACTCTACTGGAGAAGGGTTTCCCCTCTAATGAAGCAATGAAGCTGTTCATATTCTTTCTACTTGTGAATTGAATATGTCCCAGAATATTTATTGATATGTTTTCTGGGAATAGCTTTAATATTGCTTCATAACCCTCGATGATATCATATTTCACTAGATGTTTGTAGTAGTGGTATCTGACAGTTGGTGGAGTGACGCCCATTTCATTCGCCATTTCTTTGAATGATGTTTCTGCATCTTCCTCAAGTTTTTGAATTATAAATACATCTGGTTTATCTAGCACTACAAATTCTCCCATTTTTGGTACGGTGAAATCTACTTCTCTACTGCCTAGAACTACTTCGTCCATCCATTCACTCCATTTAAACTCCCATCTTCTTTCTTCATCATTAAACCAATCTACATTTGGCTTGGGGTTTATGTCTATTGGATTTGTATTCATGTATACGATTCTTACACCAGCTTTCTCACTAACATTCCTTACATATCTATTGAAGTCATTTATAGCTTCTTTTGGTATATTGAAGTATACGTGCCAGTAGGTGTCCATCTGCACATAGTATTTCTCTATATTTCTCCAATATTCAATGCCCTTTAAATATGATTCTAAGCCAGGTTCTTTCCCCATACCCTCGTCTTTAAATATGATTTCTATGGGTTGTAGCCCCATGTTTACCACGTTGACTTTCACTTTTAGTTTTAGTATGTTCTTGCTTGTCAGTTTATCATAGTAGTAGTGTACTAGTGCGGGTGACATTCCAGTTTTCTTTGCAAGTAAAGATAAATTATTAGTTCCTGTTTCATGTAGTGCCTTTATTATCTTCTGGCATGTTTTATCTATTGCCTTTGAATATTTTCTGAAAGTTGGGCTTTCTCTCCAATCAAACATTGTACTCAACTCCCTTATTTTTTATTTTGCATATTTTTAAATTTTTCTTTTTCTTTTTTATTTTTCATGGGCTCAGAGTTAGCTGGTTCATCAATATTCAGACCTTACACGCATCATCATAGCCTTAAACAGATTATATTCCCCTAACTTTTAATATTAGTGTTAACATTTTTTAAAGGAGTTTCCATTTTGTATCTCAGTATTGCAGCTATTCCTCCAATCGAATTTAACTCTCTCCCAGCTTCGCTTTCATCTGATATTATCCTAATTTCCCCATTATATTTCTCAACATTCCCTATTACTTCTTCAAGTTTCTCCCTTTCTTCATCATAAGTTTTGAGTTTTCTATTTAATATGAGTAGTGTCTTTATAATTCCAATTTTTGATGCATTGTATACATCGTTTAATCCATAGATTGCCATTGACGGTTCTTTTATGAGTATTTGTAGATATTCTCCCATTATTTTATTGTCTTCAATCATTTTTATCTTCTCAAGAGCTTTGGTTATGCTTTCTCTCTTTATGGTTTCATAAAGTCCTCTTACTCCGCCGTTTGATGTATCTTCACTTATTATTTTTGGTTTCTTTTTCAACCCCTTTAGATCTTCCAGTATCTTTTCAGTTAATTTCTCTCTCATGTAGCTTATTCCGGAAATTACCAATATCTCTATATCCCTCCTTTCTATGATTTCCATAACTTTCTTTGAAATTTCCCTTAATTCTTTATCCACCTTTTCTTCCCTTGCTTCTGCTTCCCTTTTTCCTGGGATTTTGAGTTGCATTTCAAAAATTATTTCCAATCCATAACTTCTCAATATTCCTGCGGCTACTTCTTCATCGTCAATTGATATTATCAGGACTTTCTCGCTTTTTCCACAGCTTCTCTCTATCTGATTTATTATGTATTTTTGCCACTTACTCTTTTTTATCTTTATTTCATCTGAAACTTTTACGTTTATTGTGTGGTGGCTTCCTAGGAACCCGTATTCCTCGTATTTTTCTGGATGGTATATTATTGTGCCGTGAATTCTAAGTCTATTTGTGAATGGTTGGAATTCCACCTTATTTACCTTTATTCCAATGTACATGCTCTTTCTTACGCTTTTATTTCCCATGTTTATTTCTCTAGTTGTTCTAGCGTATACTTCATCGTCTCTATCGATTATATTGTGGAGTAGCCAGAGATCATCTTCATCTTCTATCTTTAATACCATTTCCCCACTTTTTTCGTCAAAATTTATTATTCTCATTTCCCTTCCGCTTTCTTGTCTTCATAATCTTGATGGTTAAATTTTAAATTTTCCATATTATACATTGATTTAGATTGATTTGAGGGTTATGTTGGATTTAAATAGGGGATTGGCATTTGGCTGGCTTTTAAGTAGTCTTGACATTCCGCAAAACTATTATTCTAATACCGAATTTTATCCAGATTTATCTTATGGGTATGATCTTGTTTCAAATTATCTTTTCTTCATGGTTCTTATGGATTACTCCTTTTCGGGGTCGATATTTTATGGTTATGTTGATGGTAAATACTATTATGGTTCTAGATTATTTTGGCGTTTGGGTAAATTGATTTTTGATGAAGACCCTAAATTCTTCTCCCTTGAGTATACCTCCAATTTAGATAGAAGTTTCTTTGAGAGAATGTTTAATTATGGGGAGATATATGGTTTTGAAACTATTGATGTTGATCGTAGGATTAAGATGGTTAGAGATGTTGCTAAAAGGATTATGTCTGAATATGGTAACTCGATTCTAGATGTAGTTTATGCTTCCTCAAACTACTTGTACCGTAATGGTTCTGGGTTCATTGAGAGATTGAAGAAGTTTATGGGTTTTGATGATCCTGTTGAGTATAAGGCTTTACTTTTAGCTAAAATGTTATTTAGGAAGGGGGTGACATCATTTAATGATTTTGATAATATTCATTTTCCAGTTAATGGTTCTATTCTACCATTTGTTTTGAGGTGTGGCTTGATACATTTGGATAATGAGTTCATGAATAAAATCGTGCAATCCCAGTTAACCTTCTCCGAAGATTATGCTTTGAGAATTCGCACAAGGGAATGTTTAGATTTCGTTTCTAAGGTTTCTGGCAGAGAACCTATGGTTATACATGACTTCCTAGATCTATTCACATCCTATTGTTGCACATCCCAAAATATTAATTGTGTAACCCATTACTGTAATGGATGCCCCTTATCGTCATTTCTAAGTTGTGGAGGGGGATGCTTTTTGAAGAGGATCTGCAAGTATTGTGGTAGTGATTTGGCTAGTAAAATACGAGAGCCTAGTTTTAAGGGGAATGTTTACTATTAGGAGGGGGTTGAAATTGAATAAGTTTTTCAATGTTGGCTTATCTTCTCTCTGCTTTATATCAAAGGATTTTGATTATGCTTTAAATTTCATAGCTTCTTCTGGAATTTCACTTTGGGAGGTTGTGGATGACGGTTTGCATTTCCTTGACTCTAATAGAATTAAAAGGATGCTGGCTCTTTCATCATCCCTAAATATGACTTTAAGTTTACATGCCCCATACACTTCAGTTAACATTTCAGCATCAAATTATAGGGCTAGAAGGTTTAGTATGGATATGTATAGGGAGTCTGTGGAACATGCGCATCAGCTGGGATGTAAATTCATAGTTTTCCATCCTGGGTTGCTTGACTCCTTTACATATTTGTTTAGAGATTTAAATGAGCCTATATTAGATGGAATAAACTTCCTCTTATCGATTGGAGATTTATGTAGTGATTATGGGATAACTCCATTAATAGAAAACTTGGCAACTGATAGATCCACAATACTTAAGGTTGAAGATTTCAAAAGTTTCTTTAGCAAATCAAATAGTTTTAAGATGGCATTGGATATATCCCATGCCCATGTTATGAATTTTTTCAATTCGTATATTGATTCTTTACGTGATAGGATAGCGTATTTTCATATTAGTGGTAACGATGGTTTAGCTGATAGGCATTGGCCTCTTGATATGGGTACTCCGTTTTGGAAGGATTATCTTAAAAGGGTTTTTAATTGCAATTTGAGTGGGCCATTGATAATAGAAAATCTTTCCTACTCTGCTTCATTAAAGAGTTTGAATGTTTTGAAGCTATTTTTTGGAAGCGAAGTTTCCACGTAATCTTTCCATGTCGCCATATAAGCTTATTAGTTTTCTGTATTCTTCTTCATCATAGAATTTACATAATCCCGCAGTATAATCCTTTGCCACTTCTATACAGAATCTTGTGGCTTTCTCTAAGCTATTTATATATGTTGCTCCAGTTGCACATCCAGCTACTGGTACTTCTGCTGTTATTGCTACTCCAACCACTGGGGATTTTGTGGCGATCCATGGTTGCATTATGCTATTTATATGATATATGCCTTCCACATATGGTGTTATGTCTTGCATGGTTATTGGAACTATATATGCTCTATGTCCAGTTACTCTCTCATATATATTTATCAGGTCATCACTTACCTTTAGGATCCAGCCGTTGAGAACTGTGGGTGTTATTGCGAATCCCTCCACTTTTATTAGTCTGTTCCCCTTAGTTGCATCCACTGATAGTATGGCATCCATTCTCTCGTCAACTTCGTTTATGATCATGGTGTTCATGTCGATCGGGGAGTCCATGAATGGTACTGGTTTATGTGGTTTTGTGGGTGCATTTGGACATATATGTGTTGTTATTATTACGTCCCCCATAAGTTCGTCTCCTTTCATGATTAGGTCAGCTAATTTCATTGCAGATGCTATTGCCACTATTGCTCCATCAGCATCTGAAACTAGGCCAATCATTTGTGGTCTTGCACCTATCCCTCCAAGTCTTCCAATTATTCCCAATGTGGGTTTGTTTCCACCCTTCACCTTCCCCTCCTTACCTGGAATCAAAATTTTTATAAAATCTGTCTTTCCCCTCTTTCCCTCTACGCTCTTTACTTCCACATGGCTTAATCCTCTTCTATTCATTTCCTCCTTTATTTTTATTCCATTTATCTTTGAATCTTCAAGTATGTCTATAGCTTCCAATACCTGTTTAAAGCATGACATTATATTTCACCTCAATTAAGTTTCAGTTAACATTTAATTAATTGTTTCCTTCCACTTTACTTATATCTTCAAATTTTGCTTCAGAAGCACCTTCCCTAAGATGCCACTTAATTTTATCCCAATCTATCAATTCCAATACTATTTTTCTAAGATGCTTTTTAAGTTCCTCTGATGTCTTTTCATATCCAATTCTACTTGAATTCCAGGTTACGAATGGTGTGTTGAATTCTGCTTTGATTAGTTTTATGCTATTGTCATCGTTTACTTCAAATTTTACGTATCCTAATTCTTTAAGGTAGCATAGGTCGTTGGGGCATAGTATATCTATTTCAAGTGCTTCCTTCCTTATGAATACGATCTTATACTGCTTTGGGTCTCTTATTATTGTTCCACATGGGCATTGTATGCTCTCTTCATTGCTCATAGCGTTATACCTATTTTTCAATAATGGAAGTATTATAAATAGTTTTTTAAATGGGCTTTGGTAAATTTTATTTCTATGGTTAACTACATTTTTATTGTTGCGGCGGTGGTCTAGCCTGGACTAGGACACAGGCTTGCCGAGCCTGTTATCCATTTTTGGACGGGAAACCCGGGTTCAAATCCCGGCCGCCGCACTAATTTCGATTGTCTAGTGTATTGTAATTAATCTTTATTTAGGTTTAGTGGATATACTTTTACTGATGGTGGTATAGCTTTGAAGTTGATGATGGGTCCATCTTCTCAAGGTCTTGGTAGACGTCTTTCAATGCTATTATCATTGGATTTGGTTAATTTTGAATGGAAGATTTTTCCTGATGGTGAAAGTTATTTTAGATTGTTATCTAAGGTTGATGATTCTGTGGTTTTAGTTCACTCGCTTACTCCACCCCAAGATAAGAGGATTGTTGAGCTATTCTTCCTCTTGAAGCTACTAAGTGATTATAGGGCTAAAGATATAATTTTGGTTATACCTTACCTTGCATATATGCGTCAAGATAAAAGGTTTCTTGATGGTGAAATAGTAAGTGTTGAAGTTCTTGCAGATTTGCTTAAAACATTTGATATAGATAGGTATGTGTTTGTGGATGTTCATAGTGGGGAGGTGTTGAAGTTCTTTGGGAATAGGGCGATGGAGGTATCTGCCTTCCCATTTATTGGTGATTTCCTTTCAAAATATCATCTTATAAATCCAATAGTTATAGCTCCAGATGCTAAAGCGTTTAAGTATGCGGAAACTGTTGCTAAGATTATTGGTGCCGAGTCTGATTACATCGTTAAAAGGAGGGATAGGAGTAGTGGGGCTGTGGAGTCTGAGTTGAAGGAGTTTAATGTTGGTGGTAGAGATGTTATATTGGTTGATGACATAATAAGTACTGGTGGAACTATGATTAACGCTATTAAGATTTTGAAAGAGCATGGAGCTAATAGGGTATTCGCTTGCTGTACGCATGGACTCTTCATTGGCAATGCTGTGATTAACATGTTTAATGCTGGTGTTTATGATATAATTTCAACCGATACCATCGAATCATATTATAGTAGGGTGTCAGTTGCCCCCGCCATAGCATCTGCAATAAAATCCATTATTAAATGATGCTTATGGAAAACTTCTTCTTAAGATTATCTTGTGAACATCCATCGCTTCCAATGGCTGAAGTTAAAGCTATTTTGGAGGCTGAGCAAATACCATATACATTGAATTCATCTCTTCCATGCGTTTTCAGGTTTTCATCATTAAAGGAATCCATTAGAACGATTCTCAAAAGGTCTAGTATGTCATTTTTTGGAGCTAGGGAGCTGGTTTTCTGTAATGCGGATTATGATAGTATTATTAAGGCTTGTAGGGATGTTGATTGGTCATTTCTGAATGGTAAGAGTTTTCATGTGAGGATTCATAGGGTTCTATCATCCTCTGCTAATTTATCCACTAGAACTTTGGAATCTATGATCGGTGAGATCATTTATAAAAGCCTTAATGGTTCTGCACGGGTTAAATTCGATTCCCCAGAGGAGATTATCGTTGGTATTTTGAGTGGTGGGAGCTTCCTCCTAGGTGTCCTCCTCGGGGAGTCTTGTAGGAGAGATTTTCACTCAAGATGGGTTGGAAATAGACCATTTATCCATCCAAGCTCATTAAATCCAATAATATCTAGGCTTTTTGTGAATTTATGTAGAGCTAGACCTGGAGGATTATTCTTCGATCCATTCTGTGGTTTTGGTGGATTTTTAATAGAGGCGGCTCTGATCGGATGTGAAGTCGTTGGATTGGATATTGATATAAAGATGATTAGGGGTTGTCTAATCAATTTAAGGTACTTCAACATCAAAAATTACAATTTAATATTGGGGGACGCTAAGCATTTACCATTCAAGTCTGTGAATTTCGTCGCCACAGATCCTCCTTATGGTAGAACTGCTTCCACGAAGGGTATGAATCTAAAAAATTTAATTAAATGTTTCTTACAAGACATATATGGCTTAATGTCTAAAGATGGTTACATTTGCATTGCCGCCCCTGAGAATGTGGATCTTAAAAATATTGGTTTAGATGTGGGATTTAAGTTGGTGGAGTCCCATGTCATGAGGGTTCATAAAAGTTTAATTAGAGAAATCTGTGTGTTCAAAGTGTAGGTGGAGGTTTATGAGCGTGAAATTGATATTCCTCGGGACTAGTGCAGGTCTCCCAACGGTTAAGCGTGGGCTTTCATGTATTGTTCTTAAGTATCATGGTGATCTTTTGATATTCGATTGTGGTGAGGGTGCTCAGAGGAATATGATGATTGCCGGTATAGGTTTCCCTAAAAACCTTAAGATCTTCATAACCCACATGCATGGTGATCATGTCTTAGGGCTTCCAGGCCTCCTTCAAACGCTATCTTTAATGGATAGGAAGTATGATGTGTATGTATATGGACCTAAGGGGATTGTAGATTTCATAATGAAAGTTAAGGAGCTTCTTCAATTTCAAATATCATATGATCTGCATATCAGTGAGGTTACCCCTGGAATAGTGGTTGAGGAGAGGGATTATGTGGTTAAAGCTACTGAGGCTATGCACTTTCAGCAAAGTTATGCATATTCCTTTGAGGAGAAGCCAAAGCCTGGCAAGTTTCACCCAGATAAGGCTTTAGCACTTGGCGTTCCAAGGGGGCCTTTGTGGAAGATGTTGCAGGAGGGTAAATGCGTATTAAACATGTTCGGGGAACCCGTCTTTCCACATCAAGTTATGGATCCACCTAGGGATGGCATTAAAATAGTTTTCTCTGGGGATACACGTCCATGTGGGAGTGTGCTAAATTTAAGTATGAATGCAGACATCCTTATTCATGATTCAACCTTCGATGATTCCTTAATTGATAAGGCTATTTCCGATATGCATTCCACCGCGAGTGAAGCTGCTGAAATTGCTTCGAAAGCCAATGTTAAGTTGCTTGTATTAACACATATAAGTGCGAGGTATTCATCTTCCCCTGAAGTATTACTTAAGCAAGCTAAGGAGAAGTTTAGTAATGTTATTGTGGCTGAAGATTTTCTTGAGTTGTCAATTTCAAAGAATGCTGTTAGTTTAAGACGTTTAATTGACCCTATGAAGTAAGCTTATCTATTAACTCATTTATCTCCTCCTCACTATCGCATATCACCTCTATAGTTATAGGTCCCAGTGGGGATTCCCCTTCCCGCTGGCAGAATGATGCATGCCCCATGTATGCTGCTTGTTTGTTCAGATATATTGTCATGCTGGTTCCAGTAACTGATTGTTTCATAACATTTCTTGCGGCGGTTAGTATCCTCCTCCTCTTCAATGATTCATGTAATTTTAATAAGCTTTCAATTCCACTACCCTCAGCCACAATGTATTGACTTTCACCTCTACTTTCAATTTCAATCTTTTCTGGTGTCATTAAGTTTAATAATGCCCTCTTCACCTTTTCCACATCTTCTGTTGGTTTAACTTCAACTATCGCTTTAACCCTTATCATTTTGAATAACCTTCCTAAAAACCTTTAGCGTGTTTTCCTTTAAATCTTCCAAGGTCCCCTCATTTATAATTATTTCATCTGCCAGAGAAATTACTCTACCTATTCCAACATCTAATTCCCTTAAATCCCTTTCTCTAAACTCCTCCCAGCTTTTTGGGTCATCGCTCCTCCCCCTTCTGGATAGTCTCTCATATCTGGTTTTAGGTGATGAATGTACGGCTACTATCTTTACATCTCCCACCTTTCTGAATTCTTCAACTTCTTCTAGGCTTCTCACTCCTTCCACCAATACTATCTTTGAATTTAACTCTTTGATTTTATCCACACATCTCTTTGCTATCACATTTGCTCCCATCTTCTCCCGCAATTCAATCATCAATTTCCCAAGATTTTTAGGTGTGGGTTCAATACCTCTAATTCTTGCTTCTTCCCTTACAACGTCCCCCATTACTACTACTGGTATTCCCATTTCCTTAACAATTTCACTCATAGTTGTCTTCCCAGATCCAGGCATCCCTGTGAGGCATATTATCAGCTTTATATGTCATCCCCCTTAGATATTTATTAAAAGTTTATTTAGTTTTTCTCCCTATCTATTTGAGGTGTTAATTTTGTCGCTTATTAGGGCTTTCATTGCCATCGACATTGATGAAAGAATAATTGATGAATTGGTTAAAGTTCAAGAAGCCATGGCTTCAATGAATCTCGATATAAAATTTGTTGAAAGGGAAAACATTCATTTAACTTTAAAATTTCTTGGGGAGATAACTGCCGATAGGGTTAATGGGGTTTGTGATGTGATGAGGGGGTTGAAGGCTTCCCCATTCACACTTGAGGTTAAGGGTTTAGGGGCTTTCCCCTCAGTTGCTAGGCCTAGGGTTGTATGGGCTGGGGTTGGTGATGGGGGTAGTAATGTTATTGAAATTTATCGATTTCTTGATTCTGGACTGCGGAAATTGAATTTTAAGTCTGAAGGTGAGGAATTCATTCCCCACATAACTCTTGGGAGACTTAGGAGTGATAGGAATGTACGTTCACTTTCGAGCTTCCTTATGAATTACGGTGAAAGAGTTTTCGGTAGCTTTACAGTTACATCGGTGTGTTTGAAGAAGAGTGTTCTCACCCCCCGTGGACCCATATATTCAAATTTGTATGAGGTTAAGTTGGTGTAGGTTTATGGGTTTAGATGAGGTTTTATCAAAGGCTTTGGAAGTTTTAAAGCCTAATGCTGATGAGAGAGTTAAAATTGAGAATTTATTGAATCGATTGATGGATGAATTGAAACGTGGAATTAGGGAGCTTGGATTAAATTTGAATGTGGAGGTTGAGGGGTCAATTGCGAAGGATACTTGGCTTTCGAAGGAGCAAGATATTGACGTCTTCATACTCTTCCCGAAGGGTTATGATAAAAATGAGTTTAGGAATGTATTGTTGAACTTGGCAAGAAGGGTTGTTGGGGATAATTTCATTGAAGCTTATGCTGAACATCCATATGTGGAATTGAATTATGAGGGTGTAAGAATAGATCTCGTCCCATGCTTGAAATTGAATTCTGTGGATGAAGCTAAAACCGCTGTTGATAGAACACCATTCCATACGGCATACGTGAAAGCTAATCTTAGTGAGAAGGCTAAAGATGAAGTTAGATTGCTTAAGGGGTTTATGAAGGGGATTGGCTGTTATGGTGCTGAAATGAAGGTTAAGGGTTTCTCTGGATATCTATGTGAATTACTGGTATTATATTATGGGTCATTCATCGATGTTTTAAAGAATGCAATGAATTGGAAGCCCTTTTCTACGGTTATAGATATTGAGGGATATTATAGTAATCCCAAGGAGGCTATTAGAATATTCAATGCTCCATTAATAGTGATAGATCCTGTGGACAGAAATAGGAATGTTGCTGCCGCATTATCGATAGATTCCATGTCCAAATTCATTTCAGCATCCAAACTATTTATTGAATCGCCGAACTTGAAATTCTTCTTCCCAGAACCCATAGAACCACTCTCTAAAGATAACATAATCAGCGAATTTAACACTAGAGGGAGTGACTTAATATTTGTAATTACAAGTTGCCCAAAGGTTCATAGTGAAATTCTTTGGGGGCAATTGTATAAGACTTTAGATGGTTTGAGGAAGCTTCTCTTAAATTTTGATTTCAATGTCATCAATTATGATGTTTGGTCTGATGAGAAAAGTGCAGTTGTATTCATATTTGAATTGGAGCATTCAAAACTTCCAAATATAAAGAGGCATGTAGGCCCACCCGTATACATATTTGATGAAGCAGATAAGTTTCTAAGGAAATACTTAAATTCCCCCAATGTTTTCTCTGGACCTAAAATTGAAGGTTTTAGATGGATTGTATATTTGAAGAGGAAATATGCTGATGCTAAGCAACTCTTATATGAGAAGATGAAAAATGCAAAAATGGGGAATCTCATGAAATCATTATTAACAACAAACCAGACAATTTTGAGGAATGAAGAGATACTTGACTTCTACTCCAACAATAGGGAATTCGCAATTTTCTTAACAAAATATCTTAAGGGGGCATATCCCTGGCTAACTAAAGTTTAAATTGACTTGGTGGGGCCGCTGGGATTTGAACCCAGGACCACCAGCGCCCCAGGCTGGCATCCTAATCCAAGCTAGACGACGGCCCCACCAATATACATGCTATACTTTATTTTTGACACTTATTAAATTGTTTTCTTACAGTAATAAGTTTCCTTAAATTATTCAACACCATTTCCCTTATCTCCGATGGCCTTTTCATTTCAGCTATTATCTCGCCATTTCTTATAATTTGTTGAAGCATCGGCTTCATTTCTGTGTTTCCACATACTGGGCATTTTTCCACCCTTTCACTCATCAGTGTAGCTACATCTGTTAAACAGTTTTGGCATCTCCAAACTTGTTTCTTACCACTAGCTTTACCTCTCTTCGCAATAGGCTTCCCCTCAACTTCAACTATATCTAATGCAAAATCTATTGTTCTTGCATTTGATATGCTTGTTCCAACGCCAAATACATCCACTCCCGCCTTACTTAACTCTATTACACTTTCCTCATCTAACCCTCCTGAAACCATTATCTTCACGTTTTTGTACCCTCTTACATCCAACTCCCATCTAACTTCTCTAACTATGGCGGCCATATCTCCCCTCCTTGAACTTGGCGTATCCAACCTTACACCATAAAGCTTTCCCCCCAGAGTTTCAATTGCCATTATGGCTTCAATCTTTTCATCATAGAATGTGTCTATCAATGCTATTCTCGGAACTTTTTCATCAATAATTTCATCAAATTTCTTCCAAGCCTCTCTCTGGTCTCCAATTATTATGATCAGTGCGTGTGGCATTGTTCCAACAGGTTCCTTGCCGATAAGTTTCGCCCCACTAACTCCAGAAACTCCATCTGCTCCTCCAATGTATGCAGCTCTATCTATCATTGGCGCTAAAGCCGGGTGCATCCTCCTTATACCAAATGAGTATATTGGTTTGAAATCTGCAGCTACTTTGATATGTGCTGCTGCTGTAGCTATTCCTGAAGCTTGACATAACAATCCAAGTATTGCCGTTTCAAGGTGTCCAAAACTTCCATATTCACCTTCGATCACCATTACTGGCTCCCTTATACCATTATATGTTAATGGATAGAATATACTTCCTTCCGGCATTGCATAAACGTTTACTGGTATACCTTCAAGTAGATACATCTCTTCCTCCATCCCACATATTATTCCCCAATCCCAACCCTTTGGTAACCCCCCAGTGGTTACCTCCATAACTACCCTCGTCTTCTCCTTTCCTATAGTCTTTAATACTTCCATTGTTCTCTGGAAGTATACGTCCGTTGTCCCCCCACTTTTTATCTCTTCTGGGGATGCTACATGGAATTTTCGCATAATCCATCACTAAATATTCCAATATTTTGATAAAACCTTCCTAGCCTTCTTTATTAATATTTCTACAGTTCTCTTCTCAGCGGTATTCAATTTTGGATCTCTCTCCAGAACCATCCAATAGTTGCCTTCACACATAGCTTCCAAGGTTTTTAATATTGAGTATGGCATGTATTTCAAATCATATCCCCCCTCAAGTAACGTTATAATTTTCCCATTATTTACTTTTCTTGCACACTTCACGATCTCCCTCATGAATTCATAATATGTCTCCGTTGTGTACATTAAATCTGAATTCTTATCATGCCAATGCCCATCATATCCAGCGGACACCAATATCACTTCAGGCTTATACTCTTCCATTATTGGCAGTATAACTTCCTTTAAGCATTTAAAAGCCATAGTACCTGTTGATCCTGGTGGAAGAGGGATATTTATCTTATACCCCTCCCCTTCACCTACACCTACCTCCCTAAAATCTCCAGTTCTTGGATATAATGTCCTACCATCTTGATGTATTGATGCATAAACAACGTTAGGGTCTTCATAGAATATTTTTTGTGTTCCATCACCATGATGTGAATCAAAATCAAGTATTAAGACCCTCTTAAACCCCATTTTTAAAGCCTTTTTAGCTGTTACGGCAACGTTATTTATTAAGCAGAATCCCTTCGCCCTATCATGCTCGGCATGATGTCCCGGAGGTCTACAGAGTACAAAAACCCTCTTAAAAAATCCCCCATTTACCAATTCGAGGGCTCTTAACCCACCTCCAGCCGCTAGCAATGCAACATCATATGAGTATTTTGAAACTACAGTATCTGGAGCTATCCTCCCTCCTCCCATGGATGCTAGACTCTTTATTCTACTCAATAAATTCTCAGAATGCACTTCCAACACTTCTTCTTCAAGAGCCCTTCTAGGTTTTAAAATCTCAACAATTCTATCCTCATATATTTTCGCATTTTTTAGAACCTCAAGAGTCCTAATCAGCCTTGAAGCTCTCTCAATATGCCTACCAGTCTCATGCTTCAAATACTCCTCAGCATATATTAGAGCAACCCTCTCCACATCTCCCCCTATAATTCTATTTTAAGATTTATCTTTTACACTTATAACCAGTATAGGTTTGAAATATCTCATAGGGATTTTTATTTTGGGATCCCATTTGGGTGATAAGGAGATATTAGCAAAATTGTTTAAAATGGAGAGTTCAATAGAAGAGGTTAAGATGGATGTTGCATATATAAAGAATGCTATTTCTGAGCTTATAGATTTCATGAAATCAAACTCCATTGGAAATGAATTGTTGCAGAGAGACATGATAATATACGAATCTCTCACGGAATTGAAAATAATTTTAAATGAAATTCTAGATGTGGTATGCGGAAAACTTGAAATTGAGAAAAAAAGGATTTAAATTTTATTTTTTAGTACACTGCACTTATCTTAAAGTCGAATATGCCTCCATCATAGAATGCCAATGCCCTATATACATTGCCAAGCTTCCACAGCTGCGTTGATGATGTTATTTCAAAGTATATGGTTGCTGTGCAACCTTGCGGTATTAACAACTGGTTATTGGAGATAGTTACATCCTTCGAAGATCCGTATACATTTCCATTACTTGGAAGCTGACCTTGCAGGTATATTACTGCATTATTGCTGGTGAAGTTTACAATAGCTTTTTGCCCCTCGGTGTCTATTGAGATGCTACTTACTTTTATGGTTGTAGTTCCCATGTTTCTTAGTACTATTTGTATTCTTGCTTGATTTGTGGATGGGTTTAGAATTATTTTTGAGTCTGATGCATCTATCTTCACTATGTTCATTGCGCTTCCAAACCATCCCATCATGGTTGATGCGTATGCTACCGCCATTCCAATGGATACTGCTAGTAGTATTATTGAGACCATTATTGCACTTATTCCTCTACTGTTACTCATTTAACCCCTCATCTTATGGTTTATGTGGGTATATATTGATGTGTTCTCGTATGTTAAGTTAATTTTTATGTATTTTTATTTTAAATTATTACGTCAAATTGTTTTATTGCAAACAATGCTATTGCTATTGGTATGCTAATTTCACTTAGTGCTTCTTCATATGTGAATATGGCTTTTTCAATTCCATATCCCTTCATTTTAGCAATCTCCTCTCCACCATTCTTTGTGATTATTATTTCCTTACCCCATCTCCTTCTTATCAGCATTTCTTCCCCTCTATATATTGCTTTTATTGGTTTCATGAATCCCAGCCTGTATGCTTCGAAGACTTTCTCGCCACCATTATTTATTATGAATCCTGGCATTTTGTATGTCCTGAATATTATGGTGTATTTTTCGGGGCAGTTTACATCGTATATTGGTTTTATTATGCTCTTCCTCTTCGCTTGCGCTATTCTCTGCTTCATTCCCTTAACTATTTTGTATACGTCTATGGGTGGCTCTATGTTGCTTAGAGGTTTATGGTATTCTAGTAGTAGTGCTTTCTCAAGTTTTATTTGGTATTCTTCCACTCTCTTTACATCTTCTTTGCCTATGTAGTAGCGTTTTATTTTTTCATCGAACTTTATTATCCCCTCTCTTGTTAGCATATTTAGAATAGCGTTTATCTTCCTTATTTCCCCCCTTTCCCCTATCTCTACACCTATCTTTTTGGAGGTGAATGTTAACTTCCCTTTCGTGGTTTCTCTTGATATTTCCCTCTTTAAGTAATCTAGGATTTTATATGTTAGTTCTGGGTTGCTCAATTTTCATTGCCACCATTATGTTCTTTAGATTTCTCTCCATGTTTGTCTTCATATCATTTAATTTGCATACTTCTTCTTCGAGGTCATTCCTCCTTTTTATTAGAATGTTGACTTCCCTTTCCAGTTTTTCCCTCTCCTCTTTTAACTCTTTAACCCTATTTTCAATTTCCCTACTCTTCTCTTCTAAAACTTTTAAGTATGTTATTCTTGAGTTTGTTAGTTTCATTATTTCCTCGTACCCCTTTATTTTTTCAATTAATGTGTTTGTTAGCTGTGTGAGTAGCTTCTCTCTTTCAATTAATTCTTCCTCCCTCCTTTTAATCTTCTCTTCATATATCGTTGCTTCCTCCAGTTTCCTTTTGCTTTCTCCCTCTCTCCTCTCTATTTCATTCATTAATTTGTTTAATTCAATTTTTGTTGCTGCTGTTTTATCTATAATTTCTTTATATTCTTCCAGTAGTCTTTTTACATCCCTTTCTATTTCTCCTATTTCCTTTTGCATCATGGTTATTGTGGATATATTTTTTAATGCGTTTACTTCTAAATCCTTTATATTTATGACATTCTTCATGACTTCCTGATGTATTGTTTGTATACTATTTATTTTGTCTGCCAATGTTTTCATGTTTGTATCTACGTTTTCTCCTATTTTTAGCAATTGTTGCATTACACTATCGATGCTCTTCCTTAATTCATCTATATTACCTATAAATTCCCCCTTTACATTTAGGTTTTTAAGTGTGGATATTATCTCCCTCATCTTTTCAGCTTCATTAATAGCTTCCTTTACTTTGTATATTCCTTCATTTATGGCTTTTATACCTTCACCAATTTCATCTAGTCGAATGCTTTTTAATTCCGCTTCAAGCTTCATTATTCTACTGGTGTTGTCATTTACCTTCCCATTTATTTCACTGAGTATTTGCATTATCCAATCAATCTTTTCTGATAATTCTTTTGTACTGGGTTTAAACATACTTCACCTTTTTGCTATATGTTTTGGTATTAAAATGCTGTTGTAGTATGTATGGCGTTTATATTGCATGACGTTTTTGGTTTTAAATACGTTATTTTCACTTCTAATTTTGGATGAGAGGGGATTTGCGGATAATGTTATTTAAACGTTTCTTTAAGCGTGGGTCTTCATATATGGAGTATCCTGCTGATTTTAAGATTTTTAGATCTAAGGTTCCAGTAGATGCCACGATACTTGCATCGTATAAGGTTTGTAATGATCAGGTTAATGTGGTTATTGTAGAAAATGATGGTGAAGGATTATACATGGTGTTTGAACCTGAGCTTATGGATTTGGAATTGAAGGTTTACAGGGAATTGTCTAAGATATTGCGATTTGAATTTAAGATGCCCCCTACTTTGGGTTCTAATGTCGACTTATTCAGTTATATACATGAGCAGATACTTAGGGTGGCTGAGAATTATGGATTTAAAGACCTTTATGAATTAAGTTTGAATCGTGTTGCATATTATATAGCTAGAGACTTGGGTTATGGTTATATTGAGCCGTTAATTCAAGATCCGGAGATTGAGGATATTAAATGTGTTGGTCCAGATACTCCATTTATGGTTTGGCATAGGAGGTTTGGGCATATGGATTGGCTTACAACTAATATCGTTTTAAATGAATATGAGTTGAATTCACTGGCTTCTAAGCTTACACACATGTGTGGTAAGCATGTCTCCATAGCTTTTCCAATAGTTGATGCCATACTACCTGATAGGCATAGGGTTTCAATATGCTATGGAAGGGAGGTTAGCGCTAAATCCACAAACATTTGCATCAGGAAGTTTAGGGAGAAACCATATACCGTTATGCATTTAATATATGATTTCTCAACATTGAGTCCTCTTATGGCTTGCTATTTATGGTTGCTTATTGAAAATAGGAAGAACATATTTATACTTGGGGGTACTGCGAGTGGTAAGACAACCCTATTATCCGCTTTAAGTGCATTGTTTAAACCAAACTGGTCTGTTGACTCCATTGAGGATGTTCCTGAAATTAAAATTCCAGTTAAGGGTTGGGAGCCACTTATAGCTAGGCATGCATACTTTATGGATGATAAGCAATTTGAGGTTTCACTTTTTGATCTTGTTAAGGTGGCTATGCGTAAAAGACCTGACTACATTGTGGTTGGGGAGATTCGTGGTGAAGAGGCTTATGTATTGTTTCAAGCTGCAGCTACAGGGCATGGATGTATGTGTACAATGCATGCTGATTCAATAGCTTCTGCAATCAAACGCCTATCCTCCCCACCTATGAATGTTTCCCCAATATATATTCCATTAATGAACTGTGCCATCGTGTTGAAGAAGATTGAGGGTTTTAAGAGTGTTAAAAGGAGGGTTGTGGGCATTTATGAGATAAAGTCCCCTGAAGATTATGTTGAAGTTTTCAAATGGATTCCAGCCCGTGATGTCTTCGTACCATCAACTATTGATTCACTTTTATCCTCAAGCTTCCTTATAAGGCAGATTGCTGAGGAGAGGGGGGTTTCAATGAATGATATTTCACGTGAATTGAATGTTAGGTTGAGGTTTCTTGAGGATTTGCATGTTCATGGTATACGTGAATATGATGATTTCATAGATCGTCTTAGACTCTTCTATTATTCGAGGGAGTCTGAGGTGATTAAGGTTGCTTTGGAGAGGTAGAATGATTCAATTAACTCCCATCTCCCTATCATATAGGATTTTCGGCAACCTTGCAAACGTAATTTCTCGTAAGCTTAATTTAAATGAAATTATAGTTCGTTCCGGTTTGAAGATAAGTCCTCAAGGGTATTGTTCAATCTTCCTATTTTACCTCCTACTAATAATTTTACCAGCATCCACAATTGCATCAATTCTTCTTCTAACGTTATTTTCGTCATTTCTATTTTTAATACTGCCACCTCTCTGCATGTCTTCTGCATTTTTAGTCTTCTATCTCTATCCGAGAGTTAGGATGTCTTTACGTGCCAGTGGTGTTGAATCCGAGCTTCCCTTCATATCCACTTATTTTAGTATGCTGAGTTTATCTCACGTCCCAATATTTAGAGGGTTTGAAAGTTTATCTTCACAAAATGTTTTTCCATGGTTTAAATTTGAGAGTGAAATCTTCCTAACTGATTATAAGTTTTTCAGTAAAGATCCCATGCAATCAATGAAGTTCTTGGCTTATAATCATCCATGTAAAGATTTTAGGGATTATCTCGATTCATATATTAGGTCTGTTGAGAGTGGTGGTTATCCATCATCTTCTTTAATGGATTATACACTTAAATTGGGTGAGCGGCTTTCAAGTAAGCTTAAGCATTTCTCCAGTGATGTGAGCATATTTGGCGATCTCATAGTAACATTATTCCTCTTCCTACCGCTCGGATTAATTGGTATATTTATGATTATGAATCCATTTAATGCATTGTTATTCCTAAAACTTTATACTTTCATCTTTACTCCATTAATGGCGTTTTTGATTTTCATAATAATTGATTCTAGCCAATTGAAATACCCATTTAGGTTTGGTAATTATAAGCGCATATTGCTTTATTCGATCCCTCCCTTTGTCTTGACATTGTTTATCCTTCTAAATTTAAGGGTGGATTTCCCCCTTCTTTTCACACTTTCCTCAACAGTTTTATTGGTTCCTTTAAGCATATTTCATGAATATAATGCTATTAAATGCAGATCCATCGATTCAAGTCTTCCTAAGTTCATTAGGGATATATCAGATTATGTTAAGATTGGTTTAAGTGTTGAGAATGCTTTGACACTTACTTTAAGTAGGTCTTATGGTAAACTTCTTGATGATATTATTCATAACATACATTCCTCTTTGACATCATCGATGAAGTCTATAGTTGATATATTCAATGATCTGATTTCTAGGGTTAATTCATGGTTTGCTAAGAGGGTGTTTTGGCTTTTTGGGGAGGCTATATCCACTGGGGGTGGTAGGCCTGAAATTTTTTCACATCTCTCGAAGTTCTGCTGGGATTACTATGAATTTAAGCGTAGAATTGGAAATGAATTGAAACTCTATGTTTTGGTGGGATACTTTTCTTCGCTCATGCTAATATTCGTTTCCTCCCAGTTAATTAAGTTCCTTGGCTTCTTTGGAGCTGGATATCTCATTCCAGGTCAAAGTATCCTCCTTAGCATTGATAAAAGTGTGGTCATGGAGTTGAATTCCACAATAAGTTCCATGATAATTTTAACTTCATTCTTCATTGGCATACTCGTTGGGAAGATTTCCAGTGGAACCATTTTTGGGGGGTTTAAGCATGCATTGATATCTTGCTACATTTGCATCCTTGGAATTTATGGTGGTGTAAGGTTATGGTGAGGAAGGGGTTTCTGTTTCTACCGTTAATGATCATACTAACATTATTGCTTTCACTTCCCATTTCCAATTGCATCTTGTATTATCCTCTTGCTCCACCATTTAGTGAATTTCAACCCTTCTACTATACTTGTGGTACTGGGAGCTTCACTTATAGTTATGATAAGAATCGAGGTTTACTTAAAGCGGTGTGTTCCGCCACGAAGGATGTGGGTTCTTTATTGAATGAAGCTGATTTAACTCTAATTTTTAAAGGTTACCTCATTTCACCGTTTAGTGGGGTTATCAAGAAGTTATCGATTAAATATACGCTTATGGGTAAACTGTATGTTAAATCCGTATGTCTCCCCAACACATATTCAGCTGAAGCCAGCATTGGAGTCTATGTGGATTTCATGAATTATAGGGTTACATTGGCTTCAAAATCCCTTACCCTATATTATTCGGGTGAAGATCAATATGTTTTTAATGATCAATACATTTCAGTCTATCAAGATTTGGATTTAAGTGTCTCTAAGGGTGATAGACTTGACTTTTCAGTTACAATGGTTGTTAGAAGCATAGCCACTGGAGCCTTAGAGGATTATGCATATTCCCTTGCAGACTTCTATAGTGGAAGTTATGGTTTAAGGATAACGTTGTCCATAGGCTATTTTGAGAGTTCATATATTGTTGGCTCTATAAGTTCATCTAAGGGGTATGTGGGAGACCCAATATACTTGAGTGGACGCTTACTAAATAGTCGTGGTAGTGGTATTCCAAATGCAAAAATCAATTTGTATATGGATTTCACGTTTATATCATCGAACTATACTAGCTCTGATGGGTCATTTACATTCCTATACATTATCCCCAATGATATACAGTATGGTGTGAGAACTCTAAGTGTTGTTTTTGATGGGGATAGTAGCTACCTACCTTCTTCAAAAGATTTCAATTTAACAATACCATCATTCTCCATAAGCTCCTCATACAGTTACATTAGAATACCATTAGGCTCCGTAAGGGGGGTTGACATATATGTTGGCGATCTATATGGCTATGGACTTCCCGTGCAAGTTACAATAGGGCCTGTTCCAAATTGGCTTAGTTATAATGTGGTGGGGAATACCACTGGGATCCCTCCATTCCAATTCCACGTGGACTTCACACCCTATGATGTTGGTGATTGCTACATTGAACTCACAGCAATAGGTTCTGATGGTCAGAGTAGGAGGATAGTGTTGAATGTTGAAAGTTACGTAGCCCCTTCATATTCAATTACGGTGAACCCAACTTTCAATAGCGTCTTAAAGGGGTCTCATGTATTATACAATGTAACTTTAACTCCAATCAATGGTTATAGTGGTGTGGTCAAATTAAGTGTTGAGGGTATCCCCCCGAACTGTTCATATCAATTCTCCACAAACCCATTAACCATCAATTCATATGAGAGAAGTGTTGTTCTCGACGTTTACGCTCCCCCTTCTGCTATTGAAGGGGTTTACAACCTGATTGTGAGAGGCATTGATGATAATGGATTGATAGTTGATAGTAACACATTTAAATTGGAAGTTAAGCAGGGACAATACTTTAATGTTTCCATATACCCAACATTTATATCCATCCTCAAGGGTGAGGATGCACTATTCCATGTTAACTTAACTTCCATAAACGGTTTCAGCGATTATGTTTATCTCGAAGTTTCATGTGATGCGAGTTACTCAAACTTCTTCAAATACAATTTTTCCATGAACCCAGTTTACATATCTGTTTCTGATCCCGTTGAAATTGTTGAGCTACGTGTAACTCCATCATTAAATTTAACTGGGATATTCAACTTTACATTACATGCATTCTCAAACTCATATGATAATTCATGTACGTTCTCCATTGAAATTAAGCAGCCTGCATCCATCGAATTGTACTATGTCAACTGGAAGCGTGGTTCTTGGCATTCGGAGTATAGGTTCCTACCATATGAAGCTATGGGGATCATGATCAATTATCAGCCTCTGAAGAATCTTACACTAATACTCCCGAAAGTTGTTTTCAGTGAATTTAACATCTCATTAATACCGATATCAACTGATGAAAATGGATTATGTAAACTTATAGTTTATTTAAATGGTATAAATTGCCCCTTAGGCTCCTATGAAGTCCTCCTTTCAGATGATTCTGGACGTATTGTTGGTAGGAGTAGATTCTATGTAGATGGGTTAAAAGTGTATTACACCGTAAATAATGATTATGATTACAATAATGTACTGTTCTATTTAACTTGGAATCTCAACAATGAGAGTCTAAGATTTAGGGGAGGGGTTCTTGAGCTAATCTTGAACTCTACATATGGGTATTTTAAGAGTTCCCCAATTGATGATTTTGGGAATGCAAAATTCAGCGTTCCTCCAATTAACTTCAATGATTCGCTTGAATTCTTCGTATATTATGTTAACTCCCCATTCATCATTAGGTCTACGAATTCAAGTTCATCATATGTGGTTGTTCCATTCAAACGTATACAATGTGATATCCTAAAATTTGTGGCAAAGGATTTCTCCTTCGACATCAAATTGAAGTTCCACTACTTTAATGGTGATCCAGCACATGTAGAGTTGCTATTAATTGTTCATTGCAATGATACCGTCATCACCAAACTTAATTGTATAACTGATGATGAGGGGGTTGCCTCCATAACCTTCAAGATACCATTTTGCCGAAGCTTTGTAATTAAGTTGCTTTGTAGGGATATTGGCAATGCATGGGTTTCTAGAGTGGATGAGTTCTGCAATTTATGTTGGAGTGAAAGTATTGGTGTGTTGTCATATGTTAATGTTTATGGTGGATTTGTTAATTTCACTTTAGCTTCAAAATCGAGCTTCATGGATTTCAATTGCACATTGAATATGTTATTCTATGATGAGTTTGATGAACTCTTCTACTCATCATCCGTTACCATGAAATTGACTCATGGAATCATAGAATCCTATCCACTATCCCTCCCAAGAAGGGTTCATAAGATAATGTTTAGCATTTACGCATTTGGACATGAAATTTTTGAGGGTTTATGGGTTAATGGTGATTATTCATGGAAGACGTTGTAGAATATGTTTTCGCCGGATTCATGATATTCTTACTATTCTCATCAAGTGCAAGTATATTGAACTCCATTGCGGATAGATACCTTCATATGGCAACATATCCCAACGATGTAGTAATCAATCGCTTATTATACTCAATAGCTCCTGAAGGGAGGATTGATCCATTCATCCTTCAAGCTCTATCTCCCAATTACTCTAAAGTCTTCGGCTATTACTTGGATTACGAGTATTTGAGGGGGGCTATTAACATGGGGGATTACGTATTCTCCATTCAAATTTCTCCACCTCTGGATGTTAAGGTGGATTTTAAAGATGAATCCATAATTATACGATCATTCAATGTCATCGACATGAAACCTTGCGGTAGTGAAGCTTTTGTCTACTTGTTTTATAATGGAACTTTAAATAATTATCATATAATTTTGGATAATGGCTTTGGGAGTATCCCATTAAAGTTTAAGCCTCAATTGATGGTTGTATTTGTTAGATATGGTCAATTATTTGGTATTGGTTTATATGGAGATTTCAAAGTAAACTCCATTATCGCACAGCCAATGCAATTCTATTTATCCAGTTTTGGCGGCGAATATTGCATTGTTGATGGTGTTCTTGGATCTTCATCAACTAGATTACTTGATGAGAATGGAATATCATTTTACAGTAGAGTCTTTAGCAATCCAATTAGTATTTCTAATGGTTCTTTAGGATTCTCAATATTTGCTAGTGGCCTTGGAGATCTCCATACCATTTTTGGAGTATGTGGACCTGATTACAATTGGTCAACCATTTTGGCAAACTCCTCCTTTACGGTTAATTCCACTATTGTTAAGAATTTCACTTTCAATGTCCCTCTATCAAGAGAATTTCAGGGAAGTAATGTGAGGTTATTTTTGAAATTAAGTTCAAGTGGAAAGGTGTATGTTTACTTTGGTGGATGGAATTACCCATCTACCTTAAGATTAAACAATATTCTATCTTCATCTTATCGGAGTTCATATCTATCAGGGTTTAATGCTGATAACATTTGGTTATTATGGTTTGATAAGAGTATCCATGTGAATACTTTGCCCAATGCTGGTTTCCCCTACGTAGTTGTTTACGTTTTTAATGGCGTATTTCACGTTGCTTTTATTCCAGAATTGAAGGTTTCCATAGGATTTCTAGATGAAGACTGTTTTACATATAGTTTTCTGAGAATCGGTGCACATCACTTATTGCTATGTAAAATTGGGATTGGGGAGGGTGGTGTTGGCATGTGGAGGTCTGAGTTCAATAGAACTAAATCATCATGATGTATAGTTTAGCATCTTGGTGGTGAATATGGCTGATCGCGGTTTTTCAAGAATAATTGAAGTTCTTCTCGCAATGCTGATAATCTCATATTTCAGTATGACAATCCCCATAATAATAAATTATAATTACTCCATGGATTATTTCCATCTTCAATCCATAGCATTTAACGCTTTATATACGCTTGATTCCAGTGGGGATTTAAGTGTAATCGTTTATAATGGGGATTGGAGTTTATTGGTTAGTTATATTAAACCCCTTATCCCACAGGGATTGAACTTCAATTTACTAGTATATGATGATAATCATAATTTGATATTCTCATACATTTCTAATTCTAAGAGTTTCAATTTCATGGTCAATACGCCATTTATTTTGAAGTTTAGGGGGGTGACTAGGATAATTGTCTTGCAAGTTTGGATGTAGAGGACAGATTCTAATATTGTTTGCAGTATTATATGTTGCATTAATTTATCAATTGGTTTATTTTACCCCATACTATGGAATAGGTGTAGATGTTTCATCTAATTATATTCAAGCTTTAAATTTGATGTTCAAAAGGTCAATATGCGATGCATTAGTATTTCATGTTGATGGTGGAGAATTCATTAAGCGTCTAAACCTAAATTTACATGACATTATGGATTTTTACCCATTAATTATTGAGTTGTCATCATATAATGTCATCTTAAAGGATGGGTATGTAGGGGCTTCAGCCACCTTACAAGTATATGATTTCAAGTATAGATGTAAATATACATTTAGCTACAATTGCTCTCTCGGCTTTAAAATAATGAACATTACACTTTCAAACTCATATGTTCCAGTATTCAATGATGTTAAAATGGTTGTTGAGGTTTTTGGAGATTCTGAAGTTCTGTTAAAACCACCAGTATTCATAGTTTCATACATCTATAATGGGGGCACCTTCACTTTCAATCCAGACTATGAAAGTTTAATGGATGGACGCTACATGGTTCACTTCGTTATTCCATTGAATGTGCATGCTTTTACATTTAGTGTGATTGATTGGAGGGGGGTGAAATGTATTGGGCTATTTAAATTGTAAGGGGGTTTCAAATATTTTAACTAGTCTAATTATATTCATGACTTTTACCTCATTATCCTTCATGTGCCTTCATTATGGAATGGTTTATTTGAGAAATTTGGAATGCAATTTAAGATCTAGTAATGTGGTAGACTTCTTTAGATACGTGAGGTTAGAGGCTGATGAACTTTCTTTCGTCAATGATTCAGTCATAATATCCAATTCACATTATATTATTGAATTGAATGATCGGTGCAATATGATGGTCATCGTTAATGATGTACGTTTAGGGAATTTTACATCTTCAATTCTAGGCATACAAGTTTATGCTTCCTCTTCGAAAGTATATCATGATCAATTAATTCAGATTAATGGCACTTGTCTCTCAATATATGAGTATGGCGATCACGTATACCTTATACCAGCACTTTCACTGCATAATTTTGGTTCTAGAATATATTTGAGATTGATGGTTTTTAGAGGTTCTGGCACTATTAATGGAAACTTTGTTTTGAGAGTTGGCGATGTACTTAAGTCCACTTATATATTTGAGTGTACTGGTCAGCTTAAAGTATTGCTGATTTCCAGTAACAATTATTATTCGACAGTTCTTTCGTTAAGTGGTCTTGTTGTATTGGTTTTTGAGGTTGTTTTTGTGGATGTGGTTTCCATATGACCTCTGCTGAAATACCTTCATCAATTATTCTGGTTGGATTGATATTGCTGGTTGGTTCAGTTTGTTTACAGTTTTATACATCTTATAACACCTATGTGTTAATGCTTGCCGAAGTCAATGATGTGAAATCATTCTTCCATAAGCTTATTGATGGTATGGAGTATGGTAAAATGGTGGTTCACCGTTTTTCCCTAAAGTATGGTGTATTGGAATTTTATGTTGATGGTTTTCAAATTATAAATTTTGATAATGAAACTCTGCTATCTTCTTTCTCAATTAGCTTGAAATATATTTCCCACAATTCCCTGTACCCATATGGGAATGTGATAATTGAGGAAGGTAATCGGACATACTTCTTCTATTCAATAATGGCAAGTGGGGGGACTTTGATTCTCAGCGTTCGTCCAAAGATAATTTTTAGTGGAAATTCAGTTTTTGTGGGAGTTGTTTTGTTCAATATTAATGGTTCATTGAAAATATCATATGGGGAATATTCCTTCACATCACATGTTAACATTATGAAAAGATCCTATAACCCTACTACTCCAAAAATTTTGCATATGCAACTATATAGTCCAGCATATTCATTTAATTGGTCTTTTAATTCCAGTAGAGTTAATCCATTGATATTTAATTGCATAATAATATCTGTTAATGTGGTTGGTGGATGAATATGAGGAATGTAATTTCCAACTCTATATTAAATTTTGGCTTAATATTCTCTACATTGCTACTTCTAATGTCCATGGGCAGCTTTTACTTTAATATTATCAACAACGATAGAGTCTATTACTCCTTTATATATGGTGTTAGGGAATCTATAGTTTATGGAGTTGAAACATGTAGAAATCTTGGTTTAAATTCCAGTATCTGCATTAAACTATCTGTTCCCACTAGATTTATTGGGTTTAGGGTTTCCATATTTAAGAATTCTTTGATATTCTATTGTGATCGTGGGGAGTTTAAATTGGATCTCCCGAACCTGATTGATGTATGCTATGTGGATTCAAGTGTTAATTTATCGCGTGAATTCATGTTCCTTTGCATTTCAAATGTTAATGGGAAAATAAATGTTCGCTTACAACCATTTTAAATTTTCATTATTAGCGTAACCCTCTTTCCTCCAGTTGTTCCTTTATCTTCCTTATGGTTTCCTCTCCGAATAGTGGTATTCTTTTTAAGTCTTCTATACGTGCCTTCCTTAGATCTTCAATGGTTTTGTATCCTGCTCTGTACAGTAGTCTAGCTCTAACTCTCCCTATCCCCTTTAAACTTATTAGCTCTAATAGCTCTGGTTTACATCCATATTCCAGTCTACTGGTTAGCTCAGTCAATTTTTGTATGTGGTTTACGAATCCCATTAATTTGCTTATTTCCGTGGCTGAGTACATTAGCCATTGTGCTGTGAGTGCTATTGAGTATATGTCTCCAGGCCCTACATCATACTTCTCTATTATTGCATCTTCCTTCTCTTCATTTATCCAATCATTTAGCATCATGGCAGTTTTGAGTGCTTGTAGCATTGTTAGTTGTTCAAATTCGTCTGTAGGGTCCTCTACATTTATGAGTAGCTCACCCTCAATTTCAAATAATTTCGACATTAACGTCTTCCTATCCCTCCTATTGAGATGTAATCTCTGCATATCTGGGGTCATACATATTAAGTGTATGTATGCAAGTTCACTTGCACTATTCCTCCCTCTAAGTCCATTTATGATTCGTACGGCTGATAGTGGGTCGATGTATAGTTGTGATACTCTCATTCCAAGTTTTGTTGGATAAATATTTTCATTAATAACTCTAATCATATCGTTTTCCACCAGAAATCCCACAACCCTTCTCAGTACATTTCTTATCTGTCTTTCTTCACCATACTGTTTATAATAGAATGTCCTTCTTATGAATTCCATAACCTCTTCTTCGCTCTTTGCATATTCTGTAGCTATTATTGCAAGCGTATGCGATCTTAATGCTGATTCTGATGCCAGTCTAGACCATATCTTTTCTGGAGGTGCTCTTACATAGTTTTCCATTAAGAATTCTTGTTCTTGCATGTTTTTGGCTATTAGTATTGCATCCCCCCATTCATCATATTTCGGCCTTCCAGCTCTTCCAGCCATTTGATGATATTCGAATGCTGGTATCATTTGGTATCCAGTTGAACTATCATATCTATAATAACTCTTTACTATCACCCTCCTTGCTGGAAGATTTACCCCTGCAGCCAGAGTGGGGGTTGCGCATATAACTTTTATCTTAAACTCTTTGAATGCCCTTTCAATTATGCTCCTATGGGTTGCTGATAATCCTGCATGGTGGAATGCCACTCCACTCTTAATGCATGTAGCTAATTCTTCACTTATCCTTGTGCTTTCCTCCGATGATAGTATTTCGTTGGATATTTTTACGAGTTCCCTCTTCTCATCAGCTTTTAAGTGTTTTGATGTTAGTGGTATTAGTTTGAATGCTGTTTCCCTAGAATCGTTTCTTGTGTTTGAAAAAATTAGCACTTGACCTCCATCTTCTAGGGTTTGTTTCGTTAATGCTTGGTATGAGTCCATCTTTTCCCTTGTAACCTCCATTATACTTCCATCATCATATATTATTCTCCCATTTACGTAGACCCCCTTCCTTAATGGTACTGGTCTCCAATGGCTTTTCACTAGTTTAGCATTTAACCATTCAGCTATTTCCTCTGCATTCATTATTGTTGCACTTAAACCTATAACTTGAGATTGTGGGTTTGTTGATAATAGTTTTGCTAAAACCACTTCTAAGGTTGGTCCCCTATCATCATCATTTATTAGGTGTATTTCATCTGCCACCACCACTTTAACTTCATTCATCCATGGAGGTTTGTTTCTGAGGATGCTATCTGCCTTTTCGTTTGTCATGACTATAATGTCGTAGTATTTGAGTTGAGGTTCTGGGTTGTCATAATCTCCTGTGCTTATGGTGACCTTTAATCCAGCGTTTTCATACTTTTTGAATTCCTCATACTTTTCTGAGGCAAGCGCTTTTAATGGTGTTAGGTATATTGCTTTTCCTCCCTCTTCAAGTAATCTTTTTGTTATGGCTAATTCAGCTGCAAGCGTTTTTCCTGCAGCTGTAGGTATGGCTAGCACTATGTTTTCCCCATTAAGTAGTCCGCTTCTTACAGCTTGTTCTTGTGGTGGGTATAGTTCAATTATCCCATTAGCTTCCAATATGTCCCTTATTATTTTAGGTATTGGTAGCTCTCTTATCTTAATCTTACTCATCCCCCACTATGTTGGCATTACATATCCTGGTCTAGCTTCAAATAGTATTCCTTCCTTCAATAGCTTTTCTATAATTTCGAGAACAGTATTCTTCTCTATTCCATGTGCCTTCTCTATCTCTTCTGCAGCGAAATCCTTTTTTACTGGTCCACCTATCTCCTTAACTTTACTTCTTATGTAATCCATTATGATGTTCATTTTGTCCCTTTGCGACTTTGTCTTTCCAGTTAGTATCATGTCTATATCTATCTTTTCAGTTTCAACATCATATGCTGTCTTCTCCAATACATAGTTCATTAGCCTTATTGCTGCTTCCGCATCATCTTTTGTGGCTACATCTCTTAAAGCCATTTTGGCTCTTGCTTCCGTCATCCTTACTAATGCTTCTAGCTGTCTTGGGGTTATTGGTATGCTTCCCCCATTCTTCCCAAGTTTCCTCATTTCAACATAATACTCCTTTATCCTTTCCATAGCTTCATCTGATAATCTTGGTTTAACGTTCTTCCTCATGTATGCTATGTACTTTCTTAGGAGTTCTGGTTCTATTGGTGGGGGTGAAACGTACCCCCTCGTTTGGTGTAATCTTAGTATGTGTTCACTCATTTTCGTATCTCTCTCTTCATCTGGCTCATCTTTCAATGGGAATATTAGGTCGAATCTTGAAAGTATTGTTATTGGTAGATTGACGTTTTCAACTATTGACTTTTGCTCTACAAATCTTCCAAGTGTTGGGTTTGCTGAGGCTAGTATTGATGTTCTTGCATTTAATGTTGCAACTATACCTGCCTTTGCTATGCTCACGGTCTGTTGCTCCATTACTTCATGCATAGCTACTCTATCTTCATTCCTCATTTTATCTATTTCATCTACACATGCTACTCCTCCATCTGCAAGTACGAGTGCTCCAGCTTCAAGATACCAGTCACCGGTGGTTCTATCTTTTACGACTGCCGCTGTTAATCCAGCAGCAGTGGATCCCTTTCCAGATGTATATATTCCTCTTGGAGCTATTCTGGCAACGTATTGTAGTATTTGGCTTTTTGCAGTTCCAGGGTCTCCGACCAATAGTATGTTTATATCCCCCCTTATCCTCATACCGTCTGGTAGAATTTTTTGCACCCCTCCAAATAGTAGGTATGCTATCCCCTCCTTAACTTCTCTATAACCATATATTGATGGCGCTATTGATTGGATTATTTTCTCATGTATCATTGGATCCTTTGCTAGATTCTTTATCTTCTCTTCATCTTCTGGAGTTATTTCTATCTCTTCCATCCCCTTTTCCGATAATTCTATGTAATTTACTTCTATTTCAGGTCTGAATGTTGTTCCCATTCCAGTATGTTCCTTCACGGATTTCAGTATCCCTACAACTATTATTCTATCACCGGGTTTAGCTACATCCACTAGGTCTTCTCTTGCAATGGCTTCTATTGATCTTGGCAATTGGGCTGGTGGTAGTTCTTCTGGTCTTTCTTGTATCGTTAGCCTTTGCCAATCTATAAATTCGGATTCTTCTGGGATTAGTTTGAATACTCTTCCTCCACAGTGTTGGCATTTTTCCGGTGGATTTATCCTTTCATCTAGGCTGGCTGCTTCTACGTAGGTTATTTCTGAGCATTTCTCGCATCTGTACGCTGCTTTCACTATTTGTTGTTTTATTGATGAAACTCTTGTAAGTATGCCTTCTATCATTATTAGTTTTCCAACATGTTCTGATCTAATCTTCCTTATTGGGATTACTTCTGGTAACTTTTTGAATCTTGCTATGAACCTTTTGACTTTCCTTGCGTAGTTTATGTTTATGCTACTCATCATTACATCTCTTATGGCTGCTGAAGCTGCCTCGATGACTTTTGATGGTTTCTCTATTAATTGTTCTGCCAGTTGCTGGTCGTATTCCAATAGGTCTTCAAAGTTTATGACTAGATGTTTTTGTCCAGTTACAACCATTTGGCTTAGCATGTTTTTATAGTAGTATTCTCCAGCGCTATTCTTGAATGATTTTAGGAAATCCACGAATCTCTCTCTTATGTCTGCTTCCAATAATTCTAGGCTCATGTTTCATCACCTATTCTTGTTACTTGATCTTTCCATGTTGTTAGCATTCTTTTTATCTCTTTTAGCAGTATTCTCTCTTCTATGGTCATATTTTCACTTATTGTTTGTGGTATTGATTCTGTTATTGCCAATTGCAATACTTTCTGCATTCTGCAATTCACTATATCCATGAATGCATCTCTATATTTCCTTTCCTCTTGGATTTTTTCCGGGGTTGGATCTCTCTTTATATCATCCATTAACCTTTTAATTGTGGCTCTTGCTTTCATGTAGAATTGAGGATCTATTTTCGTTAAATTGGTTTCCCTAGATTCTTTCCAAAGGGTTTTTCTCAGATCCTTTATCCCAAGTTCTTCAATATACTTCACTTCTATTAATCCATCTTTCATCATTTTATCTGATGCCCATTTTGGTATTAGTATTTCCATGCCTTCAGCATCTAAATTTATTTTCATCCCCCCTAGTTCCATTGGGGTTGAAGTCCTCTTTACAGTGGCTTTTATGAGTTCTGTATCTGATATTATTTTTGATGCTTCATTTATAAATTCAAGCATTATCTACACCAACACTTTCCCTTTAATATTGCAAGTATTAATTTTTTCCCTTAGCTTAAATTTGACATGTTAATCTTAATATCCTCCTTTGTATAGTAATATGAATTGGTGTGATTATGTGTTCAGATGTATTCATGCTTTGGACTGAGAAGTATAGGCCTAAAACTTTGGATGAAGTTGTTAATCAGAAGGATATTGTGCCTAGACTTAAGAGTTTTGTTTCAAGTAAGAATGTTCCTCACATGCTCTTTGCAGGTCCTCCGGGTTGCGGTAAGACCACTGTGGCTTTGGCTTTAGCATACGATCTTTATGGTGCTAATTGGAGGCAGAATATTTTAGAACTCAATGCTTCAGATGAGCGTGGAATTCAAACTGTTAGGGATAGGATTAAGGATTATGCTAGGACGATGCCTCTAGGGGATGTTCCATTCAAATTGATCATATTGGATGAAGCTGACAACATGACTGCAGATGCTCAGCAAGCTTTGAGGCGTATAATGGAGTTGTATACTAGGACTTGTAGATTCATATTGATTGCGAATTATTCGAGCAAGATTATTGAGCCTATACAGTCTAGGTGTGCAGTCTTCCGTTTTCAGCCTCTTTCCAATGAGGATATTGCTGGGAGATTGAAGTATATTGCCAGCAATGAGAATGTGAAGTTAACTCCTGGGGGTTTGGAGGCAATACTCTATGTTGCTGAGGGTGATATGAGGAGGGCTATAAATACTCTTCAAGCAGCTGCAAGTCTCGGTGTTGTTGATGAATCTGCTGTTTATAGGGTTGTTGGGAAGGCGAATCCCGTTGAGGTTAGGGAGATGATGGCATTGGCTTTGAAGGGGGATTTCGTTAATGCTAGGGGTAAGCTTAGGGAGCTCATGATAAATTATGGGCTTTCAGGTGTTGATATTGTTAAGCAAATGCATAGGGAAGTTTTCGCATTGGATATACCTGATAAGGTTAAAGTGCTTTTGGCTGATAAGATAGGTGAAGTCAATTTTAGGATGGTGGAGGGGGCTGATGAAGAGATTCAGTTAAGTTATCTATTGGCATGCTTCTCCCTTTATGGTAGTGAATTGAGGGGTAGTAAATGATTTCTGCTGAGAAACTTTTATGGACTAATAAGTATAAGCCTAAATCCTTTGATGAGATTCTTGGAAATAAGGAGGCAATATCACAATTTAGATCTTGGATTGAGGAATTCTTTAATGGAACTGCTAAGTATAAGGCTGCTCTACTTTGGGGGCCTCCCGGCGTTGGTAAAACACTTACCGTTGAAGTTGCATCCATAGTATATAAGGCTGAATTGATTCAAATGAATGCCAGTGATAATAGGAGTTATGAGGATGTTGAGAGAATAGCTATGGCTGCATCTAAGCATTTCGGTTTTGGGAGTTCTAGGAAGATAATTCTTGTTGATGAAATTGATGGTATATCGACTTCTGAAGATAGGGGTGGCTTGAGTGCATTAATAAGGCTTGTTGAAGTATCAAAGTTTCCAGTGGTCTTCACGGCAAATGATCCATGGGACCCCCAATTTAGGCAGTTGAGGGAGATGTGTTTGATGATACAGTTTTATGGTGTTAGGAGTACATCCATTGTAGGTTTTTTGGAGAAGATTTGCCGTGCTGAGGGCATTTCATATGATAAGGAGGCGTTGAAGTTTATTGCTGATAGATGTGAAGGTGATGTTAGATCAGCTATAAATGATCTTCAAATATGTGCTGCTGGTAAGAAGACATTGAAGTTAGATGATGTTAAGTGGCTTGGATATAGGGATAGAGTTACCCCTGCCTTTGACGTTTTGAGGGGTATATTCTCCTCTACATCATGTAATGCCGCTAGGAGATACACTATAACCTCAGATTTATCGTATGATGAGCTTTTACAATGGTTGAATGAAAATATCCCGATACAGTATGGTAATGTGTATGAGCTTTATGATGCATATAATGCTCTCTCAAAGGCTGATGTCTATTTGGGTAGGATAAAACGTTCTCAAGATTGGTCTCTATTAAGTTATGCTATGGATCTTATGACTGCAGGGGTTTCCATGGCTAAGAGGGAGAAATATAGGTTTGTTAAATACTCCTTCCCAGAGCGTATTAGACTCCTCCAGAAAAGTATGGGCGTTCGTGAAGTTATGAATGGAATAGCTTCTCTAATTGCAAAGAACTGTCATGTATCTTCACGTACAGCTCTCTCAGAGTACCTGCCAATTTTGAAGGTAATATTTAATCATAATGCTAATATGGCTGCTGGTATAGCTTTATGGCTTGGATTTGATGATAGGATGGTGGATTTCCTTGTCAGCAATCCAAGTATGGGTGAGGAGATAAAGAAGCTAATGAAGGGTTGAATGCAACTTTAAGCCGAGTTCTCTTACATCATTCATAACTTTCCAAAAATCCTTTAACATCTGCTTCTTCAAAATTGTTCCTTCATCAAAATCTTTTACATTGCTCATCACGTTTATAGCTTTAATAACCTTTTCCACTCCAGTATCGCTAATTGTGTATTTCAATGGGTAGTATGCATCTATGAGGTATAGGTTTTCTGGGGGTGCCATGCATAGCGGTCCATTATACTCCCATACGCTACTTAAACTGCTAATCTCTCCACTTCCGATTCTTGTTAGTAAATCTACTAGGTTTCTGATGAGTCCCCTAGCAAATTTTGATCCTATGAATTCTATTGCTAGGTATCCCTCCTCAATTCTATCTATCTTTATATAGTATATTCTCCTAATTACGGGTCCCTTAACCTTATAGCAGAATCTTTTGAAATTGTGTATTCCAAGCAAATCCTTTGATGCATTTTTCATCTTTTCCAGATCTAAATCCCTTTTGAAAACTATGTATTTGTAATGTCTATATATTGTGCATCTTCTGGCATCGAAGTGTTTTGGTGCTTTGCAGTAAGCCCATATGGCTATGTCTTCAGGTAGATTTGCATTTACCTCATCTATGTCCACATCTTTCACATTTATGGTTATGGTTTGTCCTATGGCATGTACTCCCTTATCTGTTCTACTTGCATAAGTTATGTGTATTCTTTCCCCACAAATTTTACTTCTAAAAATTTTTCTTAGCGTTCCTTCAATTGTAGGCTTATCCTTTTGGGTTGCAAAGCCGTAGTATTTGTGTCCTAGGTAAAATATTTTTAAGGCGTAACCCTCCTCTTCCAGTATGGCTCCCTCCCCTCAATAGCTTTCACAAAAAGTTTCATAAGTTCATATTCATCTAAATTGTTTCTTAATAGATTTTTTATGTCTATTAAGTTGTCGTTTCTCATTAGGCAGGGTTTTATCTTTCCATCTGCGGTTAATCTTATCCTTGTGCATGCTGAGCAGAAGTTTCCATTTTCATATGGGTTTACTATTTCAACTTCTCCTCCACCTTTTAAAATGTATTTACGCCTATTTTGCATGTCTCTTCTCACAATCACCTTTTTTGCTTCATTTTTTATCTTCTCTTCAATTGATGATATGTCTGCATGATACTTTGAGTATGTTTCTTCATCTATTCCAACATTCTCCAGCTCTATTAATTGAAGTATTAAATCATTCTTCCTCGTGAATGTGATCATTTCATCTATTTGATCATCATTAACCCCCCTTAGGATGACCATGTTCACCTTTACTGGGTTTATCCCCAGCTTCTTCGCCTCCATAACCCCTTCTATGATTTGTTTTGGGGAATATTCACTATTGGTTATATACTTGTATGTTTCCTCCCTTAATGATGGGATATTTACATTAATTCTTTTGAGATTTGCTTTTGCAAGTTCCTTAACCTTTTCCTTTAGGAGGGATCCATTTGTAGTCATTGATACCTCTTCCATTCCGTTTATATGTGATAACCTTCTCACTATTTCCCCTATGTCTTCTCTAATTAATGGTTCTCCACCTGTTAATTTGACTTTACTTATTCCAATTTTAACTGCAACTCTAGCTATTCTTTCTATTTCCTCTGGAGTTAGTTCTTCTAGTGCCTTTTCCTCCCCTTCCATGTGGCAGTATATGCATCTATAATTGCATTTATGTGTTAACGTTATTCTCAGATTTACAATTGGCCTTCCATATCTATCTATTAATGGCATGTAAATCGTCAGTTAAAGTGATATCTCCTTCTTACTTTTTAATGTTACCCTTATCCTATTAATTTCAGTTTGTGGATATTCCCCTTTCTCATCCTTTTCATACTTCTTGACCATATCCCATATGGTTATTAGTGCTATGGCTGTGGCTGTTATAGCTTCCATTTCCACGCCAGTCTTTGCTTCAGTTTTCACTGTAGTTTCCACCTTTATTCTCTCATCATCCAACACCTTTACTTCTACATCTACGTTTGTTAGTGGGATTTGGTGGCATAGTGGAATTATCTCCGGTGTTCTTTTTGCAGCCATTATTGCAGCTATTTTTGCAGTTGAAATTACATCCCCCTTCTCCACTTCCCCTTTAACTATCTTCTCTATTGTTTCTCTTTTAAGTTTGATTTCCCCCTCAGCGGTTGCTATTCTAATGGATATGTTTTTACCAGTTATATCCACCATTTTCACTTCTCCACACATTTCAATAGCCTCCTTATGTTTTCATCATGAATTCCTCTATTGCTTTTGCAATTTTATTTTGTTCGTTTATTTTAAATATTCTTATCCTTCCAAATCTCTTCTCCACTATCACCCCACTCTTCTTCAATTCTTCTAGGTGTCTGTTAACTGAGGTATAGCTTAATCCTGTTCTTTTTGCAAGTTCGGATATGTTCATCTCCCTCTCTATTATTAGTGTTTTCAGAATTCTGGTTCTCCCCCTCGATGCAAATATTTCTTCTATGTCCATGTTCACCTTCATTTCATCCCCCCTCAAGCCTCTTCAACAATTCTTTCTCAAGGAACTCTAATGGTGTTTCCACAAGTGATATCTGTGTGGTTCTACCCTTTGGTTCCGTATTTATTACTCTTGTGTATATTAGTCCAGCGTTCCTTAGGTTTTGTATGTATTCCCAAATTTTCGTGTGGGCCCTCGCTTCCACATGGTATTCCTCACATATCATTTTGTACATTTTTTCAACTTCCCCTATATTCACATATTGTTGATCAGTTTTCCTTAGGCATCTGGTTATGGCTAGTAATACTAGTTTCTCATGTTTTGAAAGGGCATCTATATCTTCCCCTCTTATGCTTGGGTGAATCATTGATGCAGCCATCCTCACATCATCTATTGTTACTACCCTCCTCCCCTCCATGTCAGCTGTTTTTGCAGCTCGCCAGAGTAATTCCAGTGCATATCTTGCATCCCCCGTTTTTGCAGCTATTTCTGCTATGCTCCATATTACTTCACTGCTAACGGTATTCTCATAGAATGCTTCTTTAACTCTCTCCATCAATATGTCCCTCAACTGTTCTGCCGTGTATGGTTTAAATCTTATTATATTGCTCATTAAAACACTTTGTGTACTTCTATCCAGTAATGGTATGAAGAATTGATCCCTAGCTATTAATATGAAGCTCATCCTCTGCTTTTTATTCAGATATTCTTCTGAGGCTCTTAATAGGTCGTATAGTGAGCTTTCCCCTCCCACCCTAATGAAGTAATCAACTTCATCTAGGGTTATAAGTAGATATTCATCCTCCTCCTCAAGTCTATCACAAACTATATTCAATAATTCTTGCGTTGAAAGCCCTCTATCTGGAAATCCATCTATTAACGTCTTAACAATCTTCATCAGTATTAGGAAGGGGGTTCTATCTTTATGACAATTTACGTGAACATATTTTAGTTTAATGTTCCTCCTCCTCGCTGCATCTGAGAAGCTTAAGCCGAAGAGTTTTGATGTGGCTGTTTTACCCGTCCCCACAGGTCCCACTATTAGAACCTTTTGTGTAATATTTCCCGGCGAATCAATCATGCATCTAAGGTAGTTTAACAATTGCCTTATTTCATTCTCTCTATGAACTAGATTTTGTGGGACGTAATCTGCTGAGAGTTTGCTTTCATCCTTAAATATTGTCTTTTTAAATAATTCTTCCTCGATTATCTTTGACAATTCCCTCAAATTTCTCTATTTATCTCAATAATTTATAAATTTCGTTTATTTAAACTAATTTGTAGTAGAGTGTTATGTGAAAGTGAATTTTCAATTCACAAATACTTCTTCAATTCCCACATTTCACTTCGTTTAACTATTGATATGAAAGCTTCATCACTAAATATGTGTATGAATATTGTTATGTCAGGCTCTTTTAATTTCACAATCCATCCTCTCTCCGTTATCAGTTTTCTTGCAATGACATCTATGATTGATTTATGGGTGTTTGAAATATCATAACTCTTCAATTCAATTTTAAACTTAGCTCCACTATCCTTAATTCCTTCAGCTAATTTGATAATGCCATTTATAATTTCTGTGGGATTTGGCTTCACCACATCACCTATTGGTATAATTCTCTTAGCTTGACTTACAAAGCATTTTTCCAATATCCTAATAATTTCTAAACCATTTAACATCGATTCAATTACTATAATGCCAGGTATGCTTAAGATTCTAAACTTTGCATTTGGATCATATGGTAATATGCAATCCAATATTTCTATAGCTGCATCCCTTTCATGCGCCTTCTTCACGAATGCTAATACAGATGGTTTCACAGAATTCAAATTGGCATCAATCCCAAATTAATCCAAATTGGAGATAAATTTTTCTTACACCAATCATAAAAGAATTATTGGCAATGATGACTCTAGCCCTTATGATTGATGATTTAGATCTTGAGTGCTGAGCCATCGTTGAATGTTGACATTTTATTATCACATGTTTCAACTAGACTTTATGTGTTCGGGCTTCATTGATGTTCCATTATAAACCCCCTATTCGGCGTCAATCACCGTGCATAGAAGGTTGGCTTAGTTAATTTTTAATACTCACTATAAACCTAACATGTATTTATGAAACTTGTAGTTGGTGGTGGGGCAATACTTGATGTTGATGAAATTTTTAATGCCATTACCGAATTGGCTGGTGGTTCTGGGTGCAGGATAGGTGTAATTCCACTCGCCAGTGAATCCCCATATGAATCTTGGAAGAATCATAGCATGGTATTTGAGAAGTCTGGTGCAAAACCAATACTTGTGGATCTTACCTTGGAAAACTGTAATGTTAATGCTTTTTCATCGGAGATTGTTAATTTAATTTTAAGTTTGGATGGAGTGTTTTTCACGGGCGGCTCACAGGATAGGATAGTTAAAGGATTGATCGTTGATGGTAATGAAACCCCTGCTTTAAAAGCCATAAGAATGCTATTTTTAAGTGGTAAGGTTATTTCAGGGTCTAGTGCTGGTGCTGCGATAATGAGTAATCCAATGATATATGGGGGTATGGATATGGATGTTATGGTTGGGCGTGGTCTCGGATTTTTAAAGGATGGAGAAGTAATTGTTGATCAACACTTTATACAGAGGGGGAGGTTTCCAAGGCTTTTCGAAGCTTTATGGAAGACTAATGTTAGGATAGGTATTGGTGTGGATGAAGGTACAGCGTTAAAAGTTGTTGATGATATTTGCGAGGTTATAGGCAGATCCATTGTCATATTAATTGAAATGAAGTATAAGGATTCATTTAAATTATCCTACTTATCCCGTGGAGATAGTATAAATCTAAACAATTTTGAGGTTCATGTGGGTGTAGGTAAAAAGCTTATGGAAAAACCTAAGGATAAAAGTAAGGGTAAAGCGTATTCATTTGACATTTTAAATCCGCAGGGTTTCCGAAATACCATAGACAAATTGTATCGAAGTGAAGAGGGGGTTGTTGAGGCTCTTGTGATGAGAGTGCTTGAAGATAGGGATAATGAGAAGATTGGATATGCCTATAGATTTATATTTGAGAAGGGGGCTGACACAGCCTTCTATTCTGAAGTTGGAGATGAGAAGGTGGTGAGTGCTAAGAATATAAATTTACGTGTGGAGAGGAAGCCGATGAAATTATTGTTGGGGTGATAAGTTTAATCGATTTTCCATAAAATCCCCCCATTTCATGTTGGTGCAATTTATTGTATTTGCATGGTTAAATTTGAGGTTTATAGAGTTATTTAGGTAATGTTTTCATCAGTATTTAAATGTTAATCATATTGGTGGAGGCTCTTTCCCACGATGTCTACGGATTGATCTACACCACTTTGTAAATTCTGCTGGTGGCTCTTCTCTCTCATATAGCTCGTCTCTTATGCATTCCAATGCATTCACTTCTACTCCAAGATATTCTGCTGCTGTTTCAATGATGTTATCGTTTTTGGCTTTCTCTCTTACTTCATTGAAGTATTCCCTCCACTTTTTGTCTCTTAAGATGTGGTGATCCAGTATCGTGTGTTTTATTTCCATTTTTATTTTTGCAATGTTGTTTATTGTCTCGTTCACGTTTTTCAATGCATTCGGCATATATGTTGGGGGTCCACTCAATATCACTAGATTTGGGTTTAACGATATTATCCAGTCTGTGAGACTTTTGGTTTGTGGTCCCTGAACATCTGATGCGAATAGCACCCTTTCATCTGCTTCTTCTACTTCCACCATTACTACGTATCCAAGTTTTGAATTTTCCTCTCCATGTGGTACTGGTTTGCTTATGATTATCTTGGTATCCCCCTCAATAATAACCTTATCATCTGCAATTTCAACTTTGCACTCAACTTTACTCAATAGTTTCCAGAGGATCCACCCCCTCCTCCTCTGATTTAAATTTATGTTGTTCTTGTAATCCTTTATTATCACCTTCTTCCCTTCATACAATTTTTCAGCTTCATTTGGTGTGGTCCAAGTCCATAGGTAATCTGTCATTTTTAGTGGTGTGTAATGGTCTGTGTGGTAGTGTGTTATTATAATTGTATCCACCTTTTCAGCTACTTCATACATTCTTCTTCTGGTTTCCATTAGGCTTCTATATTCCAATGGATGTGGCATTTTACCATATCTAAATCCTAGGGATGCTCCAGGATCTATTAGTATTCTTATGTTTCTTGTTTCAATGTATGTACACATTGATCTAACTCCCAAACTTTCAAATGCTATTGGTGTGACTTTTATGCCCATTTAATTTCAAATTAATTTATGTTTTTAGCTTTTATAATAATTGAGTTTTAATTCTACAATTCCCCTAATTTTCAGCTTTTATTGTCCTTTTGTTCATCTATAAGTCCTTTCCTCTTCAAGTTTTTAATAACTTTCTCCACGTTTTTCACATCTATGTTTAGCATTTTTGCTATTTCTTCCTTGGATATGTTTGGTTCACTTCCCAGTATTCTCAGTATTGCCCCTTCTAGGTTTGTCTTTTTCCCCCTCTTCTTCATCCATTTTATGTAGCTTATTGATGATCCTGGGATCATTACAACCTCTCCCACATCCTCCTCCTCTTTTGTGGGTACTTCAAGTATTATGTTTAGGTATTCTGGGTCTATGCTTATGATCTTACCTGTAATAACGTTCCCATCTACTAATTGAACTTTTATCAGTGTATTCTTCAGTTTCATTAATTCCTTAATAAACTTGTTTTTGTCAATTTCATCATACAATGATTTTTCACCGTACTATTTGTGTGATTAATGCTTTTTATGTATATATTGTTTTCTCTCCTTTACTTTTTTGTTGGTGCGGCGGCCGGGATTTGAACCCGGGATCACGAGCTTGGGAGACTCGGGTCCTAGACCAGGCTGGACGACCGCCGCATTCTGTATGGGGCTCCTCCAAATGCCTTTAGATCATCGATCCCTTTTAACTCTGATCAGTCATTGCCCCAATATACTTATTTTATACTTCGATTTTTAAATTTTAAGTGGGATGTGAAATTGTTTAGGATTGGTTTGCTCGTTCCATCTTCAAATACAACTATGGAGTTGGAGTTTTGGAGGGTTCTTCCTAAAGATTTCTCTATTCATACGGCGCGTTTGAAGCTTAGGGATGTTACTGTTGAGGGGTTGGAGCTTATGGAGTCTGAAATTGATGATGAAGCTTTGAAGCTTGCTGATGCTGATGTCGATGTAATTTTGTATGGTTGTACTACTGGTAGCTTGTTTAGGGGGGTGGGTCATGATAAGCTTATTGAAAGTAGGATTGAAAGGCTTACTGGTAAACCTGCCATATCCACTTCTGGGGCTGTGGTTAGTGCATTGAGGTTTCTTAAGGCTGAGAAGATTTCAGTTATAACTCCATATATTGATGAGTTGAATGTTTTGGAGGAGAGGTTTCTTGTGGGGAATGGTTTTAAGGTTATGGATTTGAAGTCCTTGAATATGATTAGGAATGTTGATATAGGTAGAGTGTCCTCTGACGCCATTATGAACCTATTTTCCAAACTTGATTACTCATCGTCTGATGTCATATTTATAAGTTGTACGAATATGCCAACTTTAAATTTGATTGATAAGTTGGAGGAGGTTGCGGGTATACCAGTTTTATCCAGTAATTCTGCATCTATGTGGGCTGTCCTTAAACGTTTGAACTATGGTTTTGGAATTAAGGGTTATGGTAGACTCTTAGCTTCCATTGGAAACTAATATATCTTTGTCTTTTGAAGGTTTAATTATGCGGAGCAAGTTCAGTAGTTGGGATGCTCTATTAATAGTTTTAGGTTCCTTTACTCTTTCCACGTGGGCTTTATTCACATTAACTTCATATCGTAACTTCACCCTACATTTAGCCTATGGTTTATTAACATGCATATCCGTTTTAATGGCTTATTATGCCCTGAAATATAAGTTGCTGGTTGGAAAATTGTTGTTGGCTTTTATTGGAGGGATTTATGGTGCTATGGTTGCATTCTCATATGTTGTGGGTGATTCATCCCTATTCACTTCCATGGTCATCTCCGGGATTGGTATGTTGCTATTGATTTACGGTTTTCATGGTGTTGAATAGTTCAATACTCTATATGCAATTGTACATGTGATTTCATGATATCTAAGCGATACCCCTACTACTATTAATTCTTGAATATCATATCTTTTTAGATTTCCCTTTATATTTATGAGCATAAAACTAATATGTACGTAAGCTTCTAATCTTTTCCGAGAAATATATTTTGGTGATTTAAATGATGTGGGTCTTCTTTGCCATGGCTATAGGTTTAATTTCAATAACTATTGCTGTCTCATTGTACAATTACATTGTTAAGCAGGATCGTGGTACTGAGAGGATGCAGTTTATTGCTGATGCCATTAAGGAGGGTGCTGAAGCCTATTTGAGGAGGCAGAATAGGACTTTATTCATTTTCGTTGCTGTGATGGCTGTAATTTTGGGTTTAGTGTATTCAACGCTTTTAAGGAGTGTAGTTTATGGTTTAAGTATCTCCATAGCGTATGTTTTGGGATCCATATGTACAACTTTAGCAGCATATTTTGGTATGAAGGCTGCTGTGGAAGCCAATGTTAGAACTGCTAATGCTGCTAGGGGTGGTATGGTTAAGGCTTTCCCAATAGCATTTTATGGTGGAGCTGTTATGGGGTTGTTTGTGGTTGGTTTATCGCTGGTGGGTATAAGTGTATTATTCTACGTATATCGTTTCATATTTGGTTGGGGTGACGTTGAATCTTCAACCATAGTTTTAGGTTTCAGTTTTGGTGCAAGTTCATTGGCTTTATTTGCAAAGGCTGGTGGTGGAATATACACTAAGACTGCCGATATTAGTGCTGATCTTGTTGGGAAAGTTGAACTTGGAATTCCTGAGGATGATCCTAGGAATCCAGCCGTAATAGCTGATAATGTTGGTGATAATGTGGGTGATGTGGCAGGTATGGGTGCTGATCTAATTGATTCCTACATAGCCAGTATAGTGGCTGCAATGATAATTGGTGCGGAGCTTGGTGAAGGCATATTGCTAATGCTTCCATTAATGGTGGCATCCATTGGTTTGCTTTCATCAATAATTGGTGTATTGGTGGTTAGATTTAGCATTAAGGGGAATCCTGGGGCAGCACTTAATAGGGGGTCCTTCTCAACATGGATTTGCTTTGCAATCCTACTACTAGTAACCACATATTTCTCCGGGCTTGGTCAGAGGTGGCTTGGAGTCTTCCTACCAACAGCCGCTGGATTAATTGCTGGAGTAATTATTGGATTGACATCAGACTACTTCACATCCATTGATAGGCCTCCAGCAAAGAAGGTTGCTGAAGCTTCAACTACTGGTGCAGCAATAAACATATTGACTGGCTTTTCATATGGTTTGATAAGTATAGTTCCACCAGTAATTGGGATTTGCGTTGCAACTGTTGCCGCTTGGTACCTATCGCTATACTTCAATGTGAACCCATTCTATGGTATAGCAATATCTGCAGTTGGTATGCTTGCCACGGTGGGTATGACCATCTCTGCAGATGCCTACGGCCCAGTATCAGATAACTCAAAGGGTATTGCTGAACAATCTGGGCTTGGAGAGGAAATCATTGATATACTAGATAAACTGGATGCTGCAGGAAACACCACTAAAGCTATAACTAAGGGGTTTGCCATAGGAGCTGCAGCACTAACTGTGCTCGCATTATTCTCTGCATATGCACATTCAGTGGACATAGGAGTATTGAATCTAATGACCCCTGAAGTAATATCTGGATTAATTCTTGGTGGAATGATGCCCCCACTACTATCAGCTCTCCTAATACTGGCTGTGGGCAGAAACTCTGAGAGGATGATTGAAGAGATAAGGAGACAGTTTAAAGAGAATCCTGGAATCCTTGAAGGTAAAGCTAAGCCTGATTATGCTAGATGCGTAGACATAGCGACTAGGGGGGCTTTAAAGGAGCTTATACCAATATGCTCCCTCGCAATAATAGTTCCAATATTGACATTAATATTCTTGGGTAAGGAGGCTCTTGCAAGCTTCCTAGCTGGAAGCATAGTCACTGGAATAATATTTGCATTGTTCATGGCTAATTCTGGAGGATTATGGGATAATGCCAAGAAGTACATAGAATCTGGAGCTTATGGTGGTAAAGGCTCTGAAGCTCATAAAGCTGCAGTTACAGGGGATACTGTTGGAGACCCATTTAAGGATACTGCAGGGCCATCCTTAAACACCATGATCACAGTAATGTCATTGGTGGCAGAAGTATTTGCACCACTCATAATTCTGTTAATACCATAAAAACATAAAAAATAATTTATTTAATTTTTGAGACAATCTTCTTAATTATTGGAGGTCCTCTATCAGTTATTATTGGTTTGATCTTCTCAAGGATCCTCATCTTCCAGTTCATGGTTCTCACCCCCGATAATTCTCATTTTCAATATTATTATAATATGAGAAGGTATATAAATCTTTCTCTCTTTTGAAGAATTTGAAAAGTGAGAAAACTTTATATTCCAGCTTATACTTTAAATTAAGTAGTTTAATTGATTGAGGTGTCCCTTATGAGTCTAAGTGCAAGCGATTATGATGTGAGAATTGATGAAGAGGATAAAGTTGTAACAGTCATATTCCATAATCCAAACATGACATTTAAATTAATAAAGTCAGCATTGATGCAACTTAAAAGCTACATTGAAAGCGATTACCAAATTAAAATTATAGGTTATATTTCCAGGGAGAGTAGCAACTTAGCTGCATTTAAGTTTGCCCTATCCCTCTTCGGCCATGAAAACAGAATAATCATTGAAAACAAATCAAGATATCATAAATTTGAAAGAAGGAAACTTATGGAAAAAGCTAGGGAGCTTAGGGATAAGGGATTAACTGTGAAGCAGATATCAAATGAATTGAAGATACCAATAAAAACAGTATATAGGTGGATCAATAAATATTCAAAATAAATACTTTCCTTAATGCATTTTAGATTTCTCATTTACCCAAATTTACTATAATTCATTAAAATTTGGTCACAATCCTTTTAAGCATAAACACACATAATTACTCTACAGTGATATATTTTGGTGGAAGCGTACTGTGTGAAGTGCAAAGCCAAAAGGACTATGGTGAACCCTGAGCAAGTGACTCTAAAGAATGGTAGACTGGCAATACGTGGTAAATGCCCCGTTTGCGGAACGACACTGTACAGAATTGGGAAACTATAAGTGGTGTTCTAAGTTCCAAATAAACTCTAAAACCACCTTCTTTTTCCCCTCAACAATTATTATGAATTGAAATTTCTCCGATAATACACATGTAAAAAGTATATGAATAATCAACTTCGTCAAAAATCATTGTATCTTCATATGAATTTTAGATTTCCACACAATCTTTCATCCGAATATCGTACACAATCTTTTAATTTAAAATTACACTATACTTTATTGTTGAGTAGCATATTGGTGAAAAATTATGGAATATACTATGCCCTTAATAGGTGAAAGGTTTCCTCAAATGGAAGTGAGAACGACAAGGGGCATTATCAAGTTGCCAGACGATTATAGTGGGAAATGGTTCGTTTTATTCAGTCATCCAGCAGATTTCACACCCGTCTGCACAACGGAGTTTGTAGCTTTCCAGAAGAGATATGAGCAATTCAAAAGCCTTAACTGCGAATTGATCGGTCTTAGCATAGATCAAGTATTCGCTCATCTAAAGTGGGAGGAGTGGATAAAGGAAAAGTTGAATGTTGAAATACAATTCCCAATAATAGCAGATAATACTGGTTCAATATCCGCAAGATTGGGTATGCGGCACAAACAAGCAGAAGGAACTCAAACCGTAAGAGCAGTATTCATAGTTGATCCTAAGGGGATTATCAGGGCTATACTCTATTATCCAATGGAGCTTGGCAGGAATATTGATGAAATCCTCAGAATGATTAAAGCATTACAAATCGCCGATAAAGGATACGCCATTCCAGCAAACTGGCCAAATAATGAAATCATAGGAGACAATGTAATAGTCCCACCAGCAGATACTGTGGACATGATTAAAAAGAGGAGGGAACAGGAAAAGGCTGGCGAAATCAAGTGCATCGACTGGTGGCTATGCTATACAAAGGTAAAATCATAAACTTCTAAAACCCACCCTTTATTTTTCAACTATATAAAAAGAGTGTTAATTTTAATGTGACATTGGTATTCCAGATCGTTGTTCAATGACTTTCATCATAGAAAGCCTACGTATCCTCATTTTTGGAATATAAGTGCTTAATATTAGGATTGAAGCCCATGCACCACATGTAACTATGGACATTGCAGTTCCTGCAGTTGCCATCTCATGTAGCATTACTGGAATATCTTCTGGAGTGCTCATGGCTGTGAGGAATGGTGGCCATGGAACAACTTCCCCATGCCACACATGCTCCAATGCCAATAACAGACTTCCTCCCCACAACAATGCGTTAAGCAGCCAAAGCTTCAACTTCTCAGCTATAGTTCTTGCCGTCTTCTGTATTATTGATGTCAGGATAGCTAGGGTCATGGGTATGAGGAAGCATGCCATAGTCTCACAACTTAGTAACACTAAATTTAAATATTGTAACACTTACATATAAGTTTACTGGTGATTGAGGGTTGTGGCTCATAATATTAGCTTTTGCGGCAGCTATAGTGACACCATTATGGTATTCGATGGCTGATGATGATAAGTATCTATTGAAGGTGCTCTGCCTAATACTTTGGGGTGCAACGATAATGGTATTCATAGATCACGTATATGGTTTCTTAACAGAGGGTGGAGAATTCCTTGAAATGACATTAGACGCTACATTACTGGGGTTTACAATGCTATTATTCGCATTGATTATCTGGGAAATCGTGCTGTTACTAAAAGACCCTAAAGGTGTGCTTTATGGGAGGAAGAAATAATTCATCTGGCAATGCAGGGAATTAAACTATTCCCCATTTTTTAATAGTTATGCCGGGGGTGGGATTTGAACCCACGACAGTCCGGTCTTCAGCCGGATGCTCTCCCAGTCTGAGCTACCCCGGCTACAAAAATATATCCTTCAAACTCTTTATTTACTTTTCCTTCAAAATAAATTCTTAAGCATCACTCAATTATATTTATCTCTACATAAAGGGTGAAAATATATAGACATGTATGCTATTGTGGAGTGGTATTCTGGTTGCTTATGGTGAAATAGCCATTAAATCCGATTTTGTTAGGCGTAGTTATGTTCGTAAATTGATGAGGAATATAACTTCAAGTTTAAAGGATGAAGGTTTGAAATGTAATGTTAAGCATAAGTGGTCTAGAATTATTGTGGATGTTGATGATGTTGAGAGGGCTATGAATATTTTGGGTAGAATTTTTGGTATATCCTATTATTCCCCCTACATATATGTTGAATTATCTAAACTTGAAGATTTTATAGCTCAAAATTGCGGTGAGCTCCTTAAAGATGCTAAAAGTTTTGCTGTTAGGGTTAGGAGGAGTGGTAAGCATGATTTTAGTAGTAGAGATCTTGAAGTTAAGCTTGGATCAATTATTAAGGAGAAGACTGGGTTGAAGGTATCCTTGGAGTCTCCGGATAGAACCGTCTATGTTGAAGTTAGGAATAGTGATTGTTACATTTATTTGTGGAGGAGGGATGGTTTACGTGGAATACCATTAGGTACTTCTGGAAGGGTTGTATGCTTAGTTTCTGGGGGTATTGATTCACCTGTGGCTGCTTGGTGTATGATGAAGCGTGGATGCCCATTAACTATTCTATATGCTGATGTCAAGGATCCATTGAGGTTTAGGAGGTTCATCAACATTGCTAGGCGGATATCTTATTGGCATTTGGGTGAAGATTTACACGTGTACACCTATGATCATTATAAGTGGCTTGAGCATATTCGCGATAATGGTGGGAAGTATGTTTGCGTTTTGTGTAAGATAATGATGTATGCTGTTGCAAATAAGTTAGCTGAGAGGTTGGGGGCTTGGGCTATTGTCACCGGTGAATCTCTTGGTCAAGTTGCTTCTCAAACTTCAAGGAATTTAATGGTTTTAAATTCATATTCTAATCTTCCAGTGGTTAGGCCTTTAATTGCTTATGATAAGGAGGAGATAGTGTCTATGGCTAAGAAACTTGGATTTTATGATTATGCTATTGCAAGGGAGGGTTACGCCAGTTCAAGTATTGATTGTTGGGCTAGACCTAAACGTGTAACCACAATGGCCAATCCTGGTAATGTTTCAAAACTACTATCTGAATTGGATTTCAATCACTTTTTAAATGAATGTGTAAATTCCATTAAACCCATAGATTTAAATGTTCCACTTTGAATATGCCTTCCATGTTTTGATGAAGTAAAATTTATATTAATGATCTGAATTTAACTTATTGCCAACTATAAGCTCCACTTAAATCATTATTAAATATTATTTTGTGGGGTGTATTTTATGAAGGTTTTACTGCTGGGTTTAGGTTTGGTTGGCTCCAACATCTTTAGGATGCTTATCTCAAATGAAGCTGTATCTGAACTTATTTGTTGTGATAAGAGTTCTGAGAAAATTAATGCTGTTAAATCTTCACTTAAAACTATTCATCATGACGATCATGTGAACGTAGATTTTAAGAAGCTTGATTTATCAAGGGATTCTGATATCGAGAATTGTATTAAAGGAGCTGATGTTGTGGTAAACTCCACATCTCCAACTTTAAACATCAAGATAATGAGGGGTTGTTTAAAGGTTGGTGTAGACTATTTGGATCTTGCATCAAATGATTATGCAAATGCTGAGCAACTGTCTTTGAATAGTGAATTCGTTAATGAAGGGTTGAAGGCTATAATAAATTTGGGTGTTTCACCTGGACTAACCAATTTAATGGCTAAGTGGTGTTCAGAGGTTTTGGATGAAGTTGAGGTTGTAAAGGTGAGGCTTGTTGAGGATCAAATACCATATTGGCGTGTTTGGTCTTGGTCTCCACATTTAACCATAGAGCACTTTTCATGCCCACCAATAGTCTATGAGAATGGACGCTTCAGAATTGAGAAGCCATTGAGTGGGATGGAGGAATATGAATTTCCAAATCCAATTGGTAGGAAGAGGACTTACCTAATCTATGGAGATGAAATAGCAACACTCCCAAAATATATAAAACTTAAGAGAATTGATTTGAAATCAGGTGGTTCTGAAATAGAATTTGTAAAGGGACTTTACGATCTAGGCTTATTTAGTAATGATGAGATAAGGGTTGATAGGAAACTTATTTCGCCAATAAAAGTGCTTTACAGTTTGGCAAAAAGATTTGATGGGTATAACCCAATTGAGCATATACATGGCCTTGATGACATGATTTTGGCAGTGTCTGTTGAAGCCATAGGTTTTAAGGGTGGAGAGAGGTCGATCTTGAGAATAAATGCCTTACCCCCAAGATTAAGTGATCTTTTAAATATGAAGATAGCTACAACTCCAATGGCATTCTCCGCTGCAGCAGTATTAGTATCATCAATTGGTGTAATAAGGGAATTGAAGGAGCCTGGGGTATACCCACCTGAAGCTTTAGATCAAAGGTTGAGGGGGAACATTATTTCAAAGCTAATTGAATGTTATCAAATCAAGATATTGCATGAACCAATAAAGATAATTAAGAGTACAGGGTCGAAGAGCGATTAACCGCGCACCCCCAATATTAAGATTTTCAAATTAGCAATTAAATGAATAATCTACTCTGTTTTCACAGTTGGCGCTTCTCATTATATAAAAGTTAGGCGTCCCCTTCTTCATAACTTATTTTGGCGCCGGGGGCGGGATTTGAACCCGCGAGTCCCCGAAGGGACACAGGCTCTCCAGGCCTGCGCCTTACCGCTAGGCTACCCCGGCTTATCCTAATTTTATCTTCATTTTACTCATAAATAATTTATTTCCACATTTTTGGGTATGTCCCCCTCTCCATTATAACTCTCCTAGTTTTAACCATTATTCCATTTTCAGCATTCAAAATTTCTTCACTACTCTTCTGAGCTGTTCCCAGGGCAACGAGCTCCCCCTTCTTTGTCATTAATGCCACTAAATCCCCCCTCTTAATTCCACTTTCAATGGTTAGTATTCCTGGTGCTGCTAAATCTGCTCCATGGCATATTGCGTCTACAGCACTGTCTCTTATGGTTATTTTTGGTGTTTCCTCCACAGCTTTCTCCACGGGCAATATAACTTTCCTCAATTCGCTTTCATCCCCCTCTTCAACCCATGTGTCATATGCATCTTTAAGTCTATGTAGGGTTGTTAATGTTTCATCTTCCTTGAATACTCCACTCCTTGTTCTTCTAAGTTCTTGCATGTGGGCTCCAACTCCGAGAACTATTCCAATATCGTGGCATAACTTCCTTATGTATGTTCCAGCTTCACACCCTATTCTCATCAATACATCTCTACCAGATATTTCCAGTACGTCAAGGTAGTATATTGTCCTTATTCTCACAACTCTCTTTACTGACGATTTAATTGGTGGCCTCTGATATATTTGGCCAATAAATTCTTTACATACGGCTCTTATATCTTCCTCACTTACTTTACCATGTAATCTCATTATGCATATGTATTCCTTTGGGGCTTTTGCCATTGCTATCATGGCTTTTGTGGCGTTTTCCAGTGCTATTGGAAGTATACCTGAAACATTTGGGTTTCCCCGCCCCATTTTAAGGGCTCTAGGGTCCCGGCATGTCCAGCCTTCTTTACATTTAATATTCTCTTCACCCATGATGTTATTTCATGACTTGTCGGTCCAGGTGTTTTATCTAAATTTATAATTCCATATTTTATGTGGGTTTGTATTGGTCTCTCATATGGGTTTACTCCATACTCTGGGTTTAATGGTTCTTCCCCCTTTATCAGTATCTCCCTCTTCCTAGATGGTTCACTCATACTTCTCCCTCAATAAAATTTGATTTATTTAATTGTTTATATTGCTTTGCCCTCTTCCCCTTCACTGAACCTTTATCTTAATTGGTTCCTTCATGTATTCCAATAAGTTTTGTTTGTTTAAGGCTTCAATTACTTCATCATCTGATGCCCCTGCCTTTACCTCTATCTTTTTCTCAGTTGGTTCTAGGTGTTTTATGTTGCTCCTCCTTCTCTTCACACCACTAACGCTTTTTGGTCCAGTTACTAAAACGAATTTATCATCTATTATATCCACTATAACGCACTTCTTACCTGCTTCCCTCCCCCTCGTTTTTACACATATTCTCCCAACCTCTATTGCTGACATATTTCCCCCTCCGGACAAAAGGGATTTGCTCGCTTAATTAAAAGTGTTTCGTTTCTCCATATATTTCTGTATTAAGTATATTAAGGTTTGTGATACTTCTTCCTCCCCCCACTTCTCAGTGTTTATGACAATATCGTATATGCTTAGATCATTAAGGTCTATTCCATAGAAGGTCTTGTACCTAAGGGCGTTGCTCTCCTCCCTCCTCCTTATATCATTTATTGCTTGTTCGAAGGGTTTTCCATCCCTCTTCGCCACCCTTCTTGCTCTCTCTTCCAGGGATGCTGTCAAGTATATTTTTATGTCCGCTTTTTCCTTTGCTATCCAACCTGTTAAATGGCCGTCTATTACAACTCCCCCCCTCTCTGCTTCCATCAATGTCCTATTATCTGCTTCCAAATCATATTTTGGGTCTTTTTCAGCTATTTTCTGAAATTCCTCTAAACTTAAGTTCATTTTGTTAGCTATGTCTCTGAAGTATCTCCCTATTGAAAAGTATCTCAAATTAAGTTTTTCCGCTATCCTTTTTGCATGGGTGCTTTTACCTGAGCCTGGAGGGCCACTGACTGTTATAACTATCTTTTTCAATGGGCGCCCTCCCTAACAGCCATCTTTATGAGTTTTTCCAAACATTTGTGGTCTAGATATCCACCATATGGTCTATTAGGCCTTTTAGAACTTTTTGGCAATTTCCTCATTTTCACTGGTGGTAGGTTTGGAACCCCCCTTAACTCTGATTTGCATAGAGCGCATTTGGCTATATTTGGCCTTCTTTTTTCATAATGTATTGCAATTCTCCCTCCAGGCGTCTTCCTCAAGACAAGTCTCTTAGTTCTAGATCTAACGTTCATATATACACCCCCCTTTATGTTAATTTAAATATTTTTTGAAGTATTGGTAGTATGAGTATTGAGCATAATATATACCATGATCCAAAATTAAGTTTGTATCCTGCAAATGGTATTGGGAATGGTGCTACCACAACATATCCGTATGCTGGGTTGTTGAATACTGCGGCGAATATTATGAAGAATATCCAGAGTGGGATCATGAATATGAGTGTTGGCTTCATTCTCTGTGCAGTTACATTTGCTTCCAACTCTCTTATGTAAGCCTCCTTCTTCTTCAATTTGGCTATCTGCTTTTTATCATTGCTTAAAATTGCTTGCCTCATTTGAATCCTCCACTCATTTATCTCCCTGGTTTGTTGCCTCAATTTTTCCACGTCAAGTAGTAGGTAGTTGGCTGCTATGGTTATCATGCATACCATGATGCTTATACCTATAACTGTTATTGATGAGAGTGGTGGATCTCTATATGGGCCGAAGAGCTTTACTAAGTAGTCTATTATCCAATCCAGCAATTCCCCCACCCTTCAATGATTTCTGATAGGTAAGTTTATCAATTTGTGGTTAAAAATTTTCTTATCTTCCTTAACTATCTTTCCCCAGCAAGTCTTTTAAGTATTGGATATGCTTCCATCATTTGTTCTTGCGTTAATATCCCCCAATATTGATATATTATGCCCACAACCAGTAGTATCCCCATTCCAGAGCCTATGGCTCCGAGTAGGTCTGCCACTATGGCTATTAATGCAACTATTATTCCACTTAATATTGTTAGTGGAGGTATGTATCTGTTTAGTATCCCTTCTATAACTTTTGGTGAGCTTCTAAATCCAGGTATCTGTAATCCTGATTCCACAAGTTGTTCGGCTTGATCTCTTGGGCTTAGGCCTGATGCTTGAACCCATATTATCGAGAATATCACTGATGAAATTATTAGTAGAGCTGAGTATATGATTGCATGTATTGGGTCGCTTATGACTGATGATATACCTGATGGTGGTTTCGTGTAGTATGCTAATCCACCAATTGGGGTGTTAGTTGTCTGGTTGAATGTTCCAATTAGGTTCAATATTATATTTGTATTATTTACGTTGAATTGCCTCCATATTAGTAGAGAGATTATCTGTATGTCTACGAATAGCATTGAAGTGAATATTATTGGTATATTTGAAACGTATAGGAATTTTAATGGTATCTTTGTTCTAATCCCCCTATATTTCGCCATCGTGATGGGCACTTCTATCCTTGTTCCCTCCATGTAAATTACGAAGAGCAGTATTACCATGGTCACTATTAGTCCTGTTAGGCTTGGTAGTCCATATGGTCTTATTAGGGCATTCATTAGCCCTCCTCCACTTAGTAATGTTTGAGCAGTGTATAGTATTGCTCCAATGTATTTCCCATCACTCCCAATAACTGGTGAGAAGGTTTCCCAGAACATTTGTTGAGCTATGCCTGCAGCTATGAATAGACTTACCCCACTTCCAAGCCCCCACCCTTTTTGTATCATTTCATCCATTAACATTAGTAGTAATGTGGTTATCATCAATTGTAGGAATATGATTATCGATGTGTATATGTCCAATTGTCCGAAGGCTCCGCCAAGTATATATGATATTGATTGTATGGCACCCCATATTAATGTCATGAGTTTTTGTGAAGCGCTAAATAATGCTCTGTCTCTCGGGTTTGTGAAGTCCAGCTCTATGATCTTTGATCCAACAAGTAGTTGCATTATTAATCCTGCTGTGACTATTGGGCCTATTCCAAGCTCCATTAGAGTTCCTCTTTTTGATGCGAAAAGCCATCTCATGTACATGAATGGATCGTATCCCAATGCACCTTTAATGCCATAAAGTGGGATTTCACTCATTATAAAGTATAGCGTGAGTACCACGGCGGTCCATATTAGTCTGTCTCTTAATGGTAGTTTCTGTTTTGGTTTTTCAACTTCTGGTAATATTCTCGTTACTGGTTCGAGAAGTTCAAGGATTCTTGGCATAAACTTCACACTAAACTATTTGTTTAAACCCTAAATAATTTATGTTAAATGTTAATTTGCATTTAAGATTCCAGTTTCACGGCTTCTCCGCCGGCTTCCCTAATCTTTTCTACAGCCTTCTCGGTGAAACTTCTAGCTTTAACTATTATTGGCTTTGTTAATCTTCCAGCACCTAAAACCTTTGTGTATCCAAATTGTGTTACATCTATTACTATTCTCCCATCCTTTTCAGTTCCACTTATTTTGCCTTTATTTATCATTTCTTCTATTTCCCGCAGGTTTATTGGTTTATCTATTTCTTTAATGCTTTTTGGAGCTTTGAAGCCATGTTTTCCGAAATAGTCTCTATCATACTTCAATATGTATGACCATTTATGTTTATGTAGCCCTGCCTTTCCAAATCCACCCCTCTGTCCGCTCCCTCTATGTTGCGTTCCACCATAACCCATATACCTACTGCCCCTCAGCTTCCTACTCTTCTTCTCCCTCCTTACAACCATATTCATCACCCTACAACATTCTAACTATTAGTTTGTTTATTTCCCCACCTCTATATCCAAGTTCCCCATTTGATGAATAGAATGCTTTTACTGATTTCTTAAATCCACCACTTGGGGGTGTTAATCTGAATATTGGTTTAAAATCCTTTAGATCGTTTATATCTATTTCCCCATTAAATATTTTCTCTGCAAGTTCCCTTATACCATTTAATCCAAGCTTTTCCTTCACGTATTCATCTGTTAATTTCCTATTTCCAGTGAGTCTCCCCCTCTTCCTCAAGACCATTTCTAAGGTTTCCAAATCTATTTCTCCCCATGTTACATACTTTTCAACTTTCTTTATCATTCCAATTATGCTTGGATTTGGCTTTAATATTCTCATGTGATTTGGTTTATTTAATCTAAGCATTTTTAGCGTATCTTCATCCTCTTTTGGCACTCCAACTGTTCCCCTAATTCTTATTACTGCTATGGGTTTGCTCATTTTTACGCACTTCTCCATCCGAATCTGAATCTATTTGTATTCTTTAGGGCATTATAGGTTGCCATTATGAAGTTTAGTGTTGTTCTAGTTTCCCCCCTTGTGAATGACCATATGTCTTGTATGCCTGCAAGTCTAAGAACTACCTTTGCAGGGTCTCCTGCTACTAGTCCAACCCCCCTTGGAGCTGGTTTTAATGTTATTTCAACACTTCCACTCTTCCCAACCACTTTGAATGGTATGCTGTGTGGTCTATTGCATGAGCATTCCCAACTTCCACAACCCCTATTTACTGGTATTATTTTTAGTTTTGCATCTTCTATTGCTTTGTCTATTGCGAATCTAAGTTGTTTTGCTTTTGCAGTTCCAATTCCAACTAATCCATCTTCATTTCCAACTATGACTGCAACTTTAAATCTACTTTGCTCTCCTGCATCTGTTTGTTTTTGAACTATGCTAACATATACCACTTCATTCTTTAAGTTTGGGACCAATATGTCTACTATTTCCGGTTCAAGTATTGGCAGGTTAAGGCTGTAGAGTTGATAAATTGAGTTTATAGTCCCCTCCTTAACCAATTTTCCCACCGTGGTTTTTGGTTCCCATTCAGTTTTCTGCGTGCTTGTTTCCTCCCCCATATTCATCCCCCATATTCCATTATTATCTTCTTTTTAACTTTTTCGAATTCCTCAGTAATATCTTCTGGTTTGACTTTCATTTTCATGTAATTAGAAAACCTCCTATTATATTCTTCTTGATTTTCTGAGAGGAGTTTTTCCGCATACTCTTTTATGTGTTCTCCTCTAATTCTCTCTTCACTTGGAATCTTTTCCTCTGATATTGGGATATTTAATCCAGCGTCTAAAGCCCCCTTAGCCACCGCAAACACTCTAGCCCCCTTAGTTGGTCTGTGTAATCCAATGTCCAGTATTGCCTCCTTCACTCCACTCTTCACTGCTCTATATCCCACCAATAATCCTAGGAGGTAGCATGATGGAGTATTCTTGCATGAATATTTCCATCCGTATTTTCTGAGTTCTTTTGAGTGTGCTGAAACTATTATTTCATCACCATTTATCTTTGCTTCAGCTATTTGTGCAATTACATACATGTTGGTTTTCCTAACAACAAGTCTTGGTTTTCTGGATATTATCATTTTCAGTCTCGCTCTATAATCAGTTAACCCCTCCCTCCTCCTTCTAAATGGAACTTTATATCTTGCCCCCCTAGCCATACTACTTCCTCCTTGCCAGATTCCTTTCCTTTATGAATGTCTTTATTTGTGAGATGCTGTTGAAGGCATTCCCTTTCACCATTCTATAAAGCATTCTGTATGTGGATTCGCTGATAACCTTTTTAGCTTTGAGTTCCCTTATGAACTTCCTTTGTGCTCTAACTTTCATGATCCATTTAACTTTTCTACTAATGCTTGGCCCCTTCCTACTTCCAGGCCCCCTCCTTTTACGTTTCTCCTTCTTACTTATCCCCTTTTCTGCCCTCTTCTTTATGATTCCCTCCTTTATCAATGACTTCACATCCTCCCTAGTTATCGCTTCTGAAACTCTCTCTATCTCTTCCGGATTTATCCAAACCCTATTCTCTCCAACCTTTAAGATTTCAGCAGCCATCCTTCTAACACTTCTGAGGGTGTTTGGCATATTCTACTCTGCCTCCTCAATTATTGTTGGATTCAAAATTTTCAGTCCCATTTGCTTTGCTTTATCAATTATTTCCATCCTCTTCCTTCTACCTACAGTGTGGGCTATTTTTATTGCGTATATTTTTGGGTCTAGACCTTCAAGTTCTTCAGGTCTATACACTATCTTCTCAATGTATCCTGATGGATGTATATTCCGTATATTTCTCGGGCTTCTATAACCCACCTTTACTATTGGCTTATATCCTTTAACTTGTAATCTATGTTTATCATCAAGCCCCTTTGGCTTCCTCCAAGATTCCCCAAGCCTCTTTAATCTGAAGCTCCATGGTCTTATGAACTCAATTTTCCTCTCCCTTATTCTCTTTATCATCTCCTTTATCTTCTTCCTCTCCATTTTTCACTCCCTCTCATAAACATATATTCCATCTAGGAATACTCTTGGATCTTTCCCAACTATTTTTGTGGCATGTTCAATATTTGCGGCTGTTTGGCTTACTTCTTCTATATCAATACCCTCTATTATTATTTCATTCCCGGTAACGTTTATGTTTACTTTACCAATTATTTTCGCTTTTCTTGGGTATTTCTCCCCTATGAAGTTTTCAATATAAACATAATTGCCCTTCACTTTCACGTTTATTGGGAAGTGTGAATATACAATTTTCATTTTATATTTGAATCCTTCCGTAACCCCCTTAATTAGGTTTCTTATATGTCCCGCTATTGTTCCAACTAGTGCCTTTTCCTCTTTTGATGGGAAATATTTTTCCACTATTATCTTGTTACCTTCCAATTTTATTGTTATTTTCCTTGCATGTGTGAAATCCCTCTTTATCTCCCCCTTAGGTCCTTTAACTATGACTACATTACCATTTATTTCAGCTTTCACGTTTTCCGGTATTTCTATTTCTTCTCTTGCTATGTATGTTTTAACCATTTCCCCCTCCCTCTAATATACGTATGCTAGTAAGACCCCTCCAACTTTATTTTCCATAGCTTCTTTGCTTGTCATAACCCCCTTGGATGTTGAGACTATGAGTATTCCTATATCCCTTGATGGTAGGAATTGTTTCTCCCATTGGGGTAGCTCCCTATATCCAACACTATACCTTGGCCTTATTGCGCCACATTTGTTTATCCTTCCAAGTAGTTGGACTTTTATTTTTCCGAATCTTCCATCATCAATTAATTCTATCTCTCCAATGTACCCCTTTCTCTGCATTACTTTGAGAACATTTATTATTAGTTTTGATGATGGGGTTATTATACATTCATTTTTGTTTCTAATTTCATTGTTCCATATGTTTGATAGGGCGTTGGATAGTGGGTCTACCATGGTCAACTTAATTCACCTCACATGTACTTTTTAAATCCCATTTCTTCAGCTACTTCTCTGAAGCATTGTCTGCAAAGGTTTAGACCATACTTCCTTATTATTGGCCCTTGATGTCCACATCTAACGCATGGTCTACTACCCTTCCCAAACTTTCTCTCCTTTGGTGGTTTATACTTCCCCATTTCTATCCCTCCACAATTTCAACTCCGAAGTTACTTTTAAGGTATTCTATTGCCTCTTCCACCTTCACTCTTTGCGCACTTCCCACTTTGCTCCTCCTCCTTCTTCTCACTGCTACTCTGTATCCAGGCTTCTTAAATACTATTGTTACATCCATTCCGAATATCCCTAGATTTGGATCGTATTTCGTTCCAGGTATGTCTAAGTGTTCCTTTATTCCGAAGGAGACGTTTCCATGTTTATCGAAGCTTTCCCTTTTAATGGTGTTGCCTTTTGCTGCGAGCGCTCTTTGTAGGAATTCTTTAGCTTTATCCCCCCTTAATGTGGTGATGCATGCGATTTCTTCCCCCCTCCTTATGCCAAATTCCCTTATAGTTTTTTTAGCTCTCCTTTTACATGGCTTCTGTCCAGTTAATTCTTCTAAAACTTTTACTGCTTTCTCCAGTTTTTCTCCTGGACCAACACATATATTTACAACGACTTTATCGATCATAATTTTCTGCATGGGGTTTGAGTTTGACATAATTCTTCTCACCATTTTGGCAGGGATATTAATTGCTCATTTTCTCCAATTGCAAATACGTATGTTATGTTTGCTCTTATTAAATTGCCATTGAAGCTTTCTATTACTGCTGTTTTGTATTCTTTCTGGACTGGCCCCTCAATCCTATCTATCTTTCCATAGAGCCCTCTATTCTTACCCTTTATTATTAGGGCTTGCACCCCCTCCTTGAATTTTATGTGAGCTTGTATATCTTGATTTGGTAATCCTATTTTGACAACATCCAATACGTCATATACGTCTTCTTCTGGTTTGGCTGGATTTGCCACCTTTATCAGTATGTTTCTTCCATCATGCAAGTTTAGTTGTATATTTCCACCCTTAACCATGGTTTTATTTTCTATTCTGCATAGTTTGAATGTTGCTTCTTCCTTCCCTATTGGGTGTAGTCTTAACCCCTTTATTGGGTCTGGGAGTACGCGATAGTTTTCCCCTGTGGATGGTATTGATACTACATCCATTATTCCTACTGGAAACTTTTCCTCCCTTACTATTCTTCCATCTACGAGTATTTCCCCCCTCTTAATTATCTTCTTAGCTTCCCTATAGGTTTCGCCATGTTTTAGTATGTCTCTTACAATTATTAGTAGTGGTATTGAGTCTTCTATTGGATGTGGTCCTGGTAATGGTCTAACTGTAAATGTATATGCCTTCTTTGGTATTGGCCAGAATGCTGGTGATGCAAATCTCTTTAAATGTTTTGGAGGGCCTCTCCTACCCACTTCCCATCACCTTCCTCTCCAATGCCTTCTTCCTCAATTCGTCTGATAGGTCGAGTTTGGTTATCATAACTTTTGATGGATGTATGGGGACATATACTATTGTTCCATCAGCTTTCTTGCGGGTTGCCCCCTCAACGTGTATTCTCATCTCCTTTAAATCTACTTTCACAACCTTCCCCTCTATTCCAGCGAAATCCCCCCTCATTATTAACACGGTATCCCCCTTTCTAACGGGGAATGACCTTCTATTATACTTCTTCCTTAGTTCCGGTGATAGGGGGGCTGCCATTAAATCATGCCTTTTATGTAGTGGGGCTTCGAGGATCGCCTTCCTCTGTTTTGAAGGTTTCTTGGATTTTGTTTTCCAGTACACTTATTTCCACCCCCTCAAATTATTATACTTGCTAAGGCTGCAACTTTAGGCCATCTCTCCGCAGCTTCCTTAGCCACAGGCCCTCTTATATCTGTCCCCCTCGGTTCCCCTTCAGGGGTTACTATTACTGCTGCGTTGTCTTCAAATTGTATCCAGCTTCCATCAAGTCTCCTGTATGGCTTTTTCTGTCTAACTATTACTGCTCTAAGTATTTGCCTCCTCATTTCTGGAGTTCCTTCCTTCACAGATACTATAACCATATCTCCAACGGATGCTGATACTAACCTTCTCAACCTACCCTTTAAGCCTACTACTCCAATTATTTGAACTATTTTTGCTCCACTGTTATCTGTACATTTAATTCTAGCCCCAACTGGTAATCCTGCGCTTACACCATGTCTATATGATACTCCAACAGCCCCTTTAGCTCCCCTCTTAGCCACTTCCTTTCCCCTCCACTTTCTCTATGACTACGAAGGATATTGTTTTGCTTATGGGTCTGCATTCAGCTATCTTTACAATATCCCCCTCTTTAACCTCTATGCATGGGGGTTTGTATGCATGTATTTTTGACCTCCTCTTCTCATACCTCTTATATTTTGGAACATAGTATAGGTAGTCTCTCTGTACAACTACTGCTTTACTCATTTTGCTACTTACAACGGTTCCCTCGATAACTTTCCCTCTAACGCTAAGTTTCCCATGATATGGGCATAATGGGTCGTTGCATGTTGTTGTTGGAGGTTTAACCCCCGGTATTCCTATGTTTCTTGCTGAAGTGCTCATTTACCACCATCTCCTCCTCACAGTTATCTTTTTCAATCTATCTTCAGGTCTCGCTATTATCACGTTTCCATCAACTTCCACTAATTCCCCTATCTCAGTTTCGAATATGAATTTTGTATTAATTTTTGGTATAACTTTCACTCTACCATCTTTTTCATCTTTTATTTTAATTGTCTTCATAGTTTCATCAACTACCATTCCACTAATTCCTATGCAGCTTTTGTTACTGCATTCGCTCACTTTAACCTTTAAACCAATGAGTTCGTGGGCTATTATATTTTTCGCAGTTATCTTCACTTCTTCCCCCTCCTCTTCTCTTCGTTTTCTATTGTGAGTATTCTGGCTATTGCCTTCTTCAGTTCCCTTATCTTTTTGGGGTTGTCTAGAGGGGCTCCTGAAGCTGCTAGAGCCATGGTTTTCGCCAATTCTGCCTTAAGTTCTGAAAGCTTTTCCCTCCTCTGTTCAGGGGTCATTTTCCTTATTTCATTCACTCTTATTATCGCCACTTTCCTCCCCCTCCTCCGACTCAGCCTTCTCCTTTATTGTGATTTCGTCCGGGGTTTTTACTGGTGGCATTATCCTCACTTTTATGCCATACTTTCCTGGCTTCAATAGAACTTCTGCTTTTGCTTCATCTACGAGTAATTCTTTCTTCTCCCCTACTTTTAATAGTTCTCCAGCTTTAACCTTCTCGTAGTTTGCCCTTTCTGATCTCAGTTTTCCGCTTATTATTATTTCAGCTCCTCTAGCTCCAGCATCCATTATTTGTCTTAATGCGACGAAGGCAGCTCTCCTAAAGTTTACCCCCTTCTCCATTGCCCTAGCTATTCTTAATGCCATGACCTTTGCATTTAGTTCCGGATTTTGTACTTGTGCTATTGCTATTTGAGGTCTCTCCACGCCAAATCTCTTCTCAAGGGTTTCAGCAAGCTTTTTAATTGTTGTTCCTCCTCTACCTATTATGATTCCAGGTCTTTCAGCGTATATTGTTATTCTTGTTCCCAGTGGAGTTTTATACATTTCCATTCCAGCATATCCTGCTTTCTCAAATTCCTTCATTAAATATTCATCGATTTGCATTTTCTTGTATCCTTCATGGACGAAGTATCTTTTTATACTCATGTTTCCTCCTCCGCAACTGCCACTTCTATATGTACAAGTTGCCTATTGTATGGTGATGCCCTTCCAAACGCCCTTTCAATATACTTCTTTATCGTAGGCCCCTTCATGGCTGCAATGTGAATTATCCTCAATTTATCCGGGTTTAAACCCTTGTATTCAGCGTTAGCTTTAACTTGATTTAATAATGATATTATCTCCCTTGATGCCTTGACAGGGTATCTTAATGAAGCCCTTCCCTCCATCCCCCTATGATGTGCAACTTTACCAGTAAACCTTGTGAATGGGATGGGCTTTTCCTTCCTACATACCTTCTCCAAATACTCTATTGCTTCTTCGAGCTTCATCCCCCTAATGAATTTACATATCTCATATGCTGCCTTATATGAAATATTCATATCTCTACCACAAGCTTTCGCAGTTGTCTCGGGGTTCAGCCCCCTTATTGAATAACCCCAACTGGGCATAATCCTAATCTCCTACACATATCAAATATTTAGACTAAGCATTTTTCCATTAAATACTATAAAAATTTTGCTTTCCCCCTTAGAATGATACTTTGAAGTAAAGTTTATTAGATATTTAAGCATTAAGTGTATGAGGTTGTTGGTGTACCGTTATGCCAAGGGAATTCACTTATAGGGGGTATACGCTCCAGCAATTGCTTGAAATGCCCATGGACAAATTTGTCACACTACTCCCCTCTAGGCAGAGGAGGAGCTTGAAGAGGGGGTTAACTCCCCAGCAACGTATATTATTGGAGAAGATTAGGGAGGCCAAGAAACTTATGAGTGAAGGTAAGAATGTGAAGATAAGAACGCATTGTAGAGATATGATAATACTACCAGAAATGGTTGGTTTAACAATACATGTACATAATGGCAAGGATTTCGTTCCAGTTGAGATAACCACTGAGATGATTGGGCATTACCTAGGTGAGTTTGCAATAACGAACAAGAAGGTGGTTCATGGAGCTCCAGGTTTAAGGGCTACTAGATCAAGCATGTACGTACCATTAAAGTAAAATTCACTCCACCCACAGAAAAACTTAAACCACAATTGCCTTACATTTCTAATAATACATTTAATGGTGAAAAATAGTGGATAAGTTAGTGAAGTTAGCATGGCTCCTCCACATTTCAACACTAATCTTCTTCACTGGTGGAATGATAGTTTCTCCAATAATTTCTCCATTCGCGCTTTCTCTAGGGGCTGATGCAATTATAATTGGCTTACTATCATCTATAACATCAATGGTAACCATAATTATTAGACCCTTTGCAGGGTTAATTGTTGATCGTGGTAAGAGATTTGAAACGCTAATGCTTGGAACTGCCCTCAACTGTGCTGCAGCAATAATTTACTTTTTCTCCAATAACTTATGGTCCTTTGCCTTTGGGAGAATTTTGAGCGGCTTAGCCTCAGCATTCTTCATGCCTGCATCCATATCCACAGCCATAGATCTCTCCCCAGTGGATAGAGTTGGGGAAACTCTGGGTTGGAGAAGCACGATGTTTGGAATAAGTCAATTGTTGGGGCCTGGCATCGGCGGATATTTGGCTGACCTAATGGGTTACAGGAATACTTTCATAATAAACTTTCTATTCGTCTTTACCGCCCTCATCATAATATACTTCACCAGCAGAATGGTTCCAAAGGATATTGTTAAGCATGGAGGCGATTCAAATGGATTTAAGGATATTAAAAGACTTTTGAAATTGAATTTCATTGGTGCAATGTTGGCTGTAATATTTTATTCTATGGCCATGAGTGGAGTATGGGCATTCTTACCCGCATATTATGTTAGTGTTGGTTTAGGTACAGCGACTTACGGACTCTTTTCAAGCATTAATGGTGGAGCAAGCATCGTGACGAGGGCGACTAGTGGAAGGATTGCTGATAAACATGGCTCCATTCCAGTGGCATCTATTGGCGCCATAATAATAACTTTAGGTTACATCATTCTCAGCATATTTCCAAATCCACCACTTGTTTATGTAGTAGCAATCTTAGTTGGTGTTGGAACTGGTTTATGGGTTCCAGCAATACAGTTACTTGCTCTAGGTGATTTGCCTCCTGAAATTAGGGGATTTGGGTCTGGAATATACTCCATGGCCTTCGACGCTGGATTTATGATTGGACCCATAATATTCGGATTTATTATAGAGTCTTCAGGTAGCTATCTATCAATACTATGGCTTCTACCAATATTGACCTTTTCAGCATTATTAATAGTGCAGATTGTGGGGTTAATTATGCGTAGGAGTCATGATAAACATTTAACTGCAAAAATGTAGGGTTTAAAAAATATGTGGGTTAATTATTGTTTTCACGTTAAATCTTCAAGTATTGTTGTGAATGTGTCATGATGGTCTTCTTCATCCTCTAATATCTCTCTAAATATGTGTGCTGTTACTTCGTCACCTTCATCTAAAGCCTTCTTTATTATCTTCTTGTAAAGCGTGATGGCAGTTTCTTCATCTTTAACGTCTCTTTCAATCATCTCCTTTAGATTCTCTCCCACGAATATTTCTTTGGGTTTTGTTGTGGGTTTACCCCCTAGGTAGTATAGTCTTTCAGCTATCTTTTCTGCATGCTTCATTTCTTGAATTGCAATACTCCTTAAAGTATCCTTAACAGCTAATCCTTTCACTCCACTCCATTGTACATGTTGCCACATGTATTGTATGGACACTTGCATTTCGGAGGCTATGGCTTCATTTAATAGTTCAAGTAACTCTTTTGAAACCATTTATGTCACCACACATACATTGTTGAAACGTTTATATATCGTTTTTCCATCGGATGATTCATGCCCCCATTACTCGTATCTTAATGCTTCCACTGGATTCATTTTTGCAGCTTTCCATGATGGGTATGCTGATGATACTACTGCCACCAATACTGCAATCATCACTGACATGAATATGTATGTTGGAGTTACTTTTGGCGTGTATGTGGATAGAACATTTTGGCCTGAAACATTGATTCTAGCGCCGCCACTTAGCAGTATTGGTATTATGTATGCGATGGCTGCACCCAGTATTACTCCTATGCCGCTTCCAAGGATTCCAAGTATTAATCCTTGTGAGAGGTATAATGCGAGGACCCCTCTATCCTTCATTCCAATAGCCTTAAGTATCCCTATCTCCCTAACCCTTTCCAATACTGATATTGTCATTATGTTGAATGTTCCAAGCCCTGCTGCCACGAAGGATGTTCCAGCAATTCCCACTAGTAATAGGCTTATTTGTGATGTTACTGCTTGAACTGTGCTTGTAATCTGCTTTATTGATGTTATGCTTGCTCTACTTCCAAACATGTATCTTATTAGCTCCATGACGCTGTCCACGTCATCAATGCTGTTTGTCTTCACTATAATTGCCGTGTATCCACTGGTTCTTAGTAGTAGTCTTAGGTAGTCTATTGGGATGAATATTGTTGTGTCCGGGTTTATTATTGTTGATGTTCCGTAGGAGTCGAGGATTCCCACCGTGATCATCATTATGTTTCTGGATCCTATCTGAACCAGTATTGGTTGTCCAACATCATACCTGTATGCTCCTGTATCATCCACTGCTATGTTGTAGCCTATTACTGCTTGGGGTGATGGTACATCGTAATATGATTCCCCCTTAATTAGGTTTATGCTTCCCAATACTGTTTGCATATCTGTGGTGGAGGCTCCAAGTATCGTTATCCTATCATTTATTCCTGTGACTCTTGCAGTGGTTATGAATATTGGAGCCACTTTTGCCACTCCACTTAACCCTTTAACATTTGATACGTCTACATCTGTGAATAGTCCTCCACTCCTAACAGTGACTATTATTGTGTTTGGTCCAAGTTTCTCCAAGGTTTTGAATATTTCATTGCTAACCCCTTCCACTTGTGCTGAGAGTGCAATTATACTTGTAACACCTACGGCTATTGCCAAAATCGTTAGTATGGTTCTAGTTCTTCTCTCCATTAACTGTTTCAATGCTAACTTCAATAATCCCTTTAACTTCATTTCCTCCTCCGCCTCATTATCAGTACTCCCGAGACTATTACGATTATGGCTATTATGGATATTATGGTTATTGGGCTTGTGAGGATTGATATAAATGTGCCTCTGCTTTGTGTGGTGGTTGTGGTTGTCGATGTTGTTGGGGATATGTTTATCGTTATTTCAAATGATTTTTCGCTTATGTTCCTGAGATTGTCCATATACCTTAATACAACTGGTAGTTTCACTTGTGTTAGTGTTGTGTTGAGTAGTTGTAGGTTTATTGTGAATGTTGTTGGTGTGTTAACATCTATGTTTCCTATGTATACTGATCTGGATCCGAAGGGTTGTATTGGGAGGTTCTCTAGTATTGGGGTTGCGTAGGTTGCGTATGCTGTTGATGTTCCAACATTTGTTATTGTTATGGTTATTGAGAAGGGTGTGTTTGGCCTTGGAGATGCGGGTATTATTGCCACGTCTGTTAATGTTAATTCTATGAATCCCCTCAATAGCATTGTAATTTGACGTGTATCGCTAACTGATACATCCCTAGCTGTATCATAGTAGGTTGTGGATATGGTTATGGTTCCAGTAGCTGCTGTGGTTAATGGGACATATACATCTATTGGTATACTGCTGCTTTGCCATGGCTCTAAATCATCAATATACATGGTTGAGGATCCAAAAACCTTTATTGTGGCGTCTGTGGATATGCTCATCTTTACATTCCTAATTGCGCTGTAGCCATTATTTGATATGGTTATGTTGAATCTGTTTATCTTCCCTATATAGAGTTCCCCAGTGCTTAATTTTACATCCAATTTTGGTTGTGGGTCTTGCGGGTTTATTAGTGCTTGTATGCTCTTTGTTTCAGTGTAAATTGAGTTTCTAGGTCCAATGTACCTTATATCAAAGTTTATTTGAACTGTCTTCCCCTTCAATCCGCTTGGAACGTAAATTTCAATTTTTGATGTAACGTTTTCACCTGGCTTTATATGCTCAATATACGTGTCTCCTACATTGTTTATTGTTATACTGCTGGAGTATGCCCTTGATATCTGTAAATCGTAGGCATCTGCATCCCCCAAGTTTTTAATTATTAGTAATGCGGTCTGCCTTCCTTCAATTAGAGTTTCATTGTATAAGCTTAATTGTATATTTGGTCTTCCAGTGATTTCCAGTGGGATTTGTATTGTTTGACTTATTAATCCATAGTTTGATATGAAGTATTCTAAGTTTAGGTTTGATAGGTATGTCCCTTTAAGTGCTTGTGGTGATATGTAAATTTGGTATGCTAATTGTATTATAGAGCCTGGGGTTACTGTTGATTTATAGTATATTGTTGCCGTATTGCTTTTGTCTGATGTTTTGAATGGTTCTGGGAGGCTTAATTTTGCCACTAGATTGTTGAAGCTCCACTTCCCCTCATATCTCAGTATTATTGTTAGTGTTGTATAATCCCCTCCAGTAACTTCTATCTGACTTGTATCCCCCCAATATGTTGATAAAAGTTTGAATTCATTACCCTCCCCCTTGCACATTATTACTGAAGATGAGATCGAAGCCATTATTATTATGATTAAAATCATCATTATGAGTTTATTTTCCCTCATGGCTTTGAAACCTCCTTAACATCTTCTATCATTCCATCCCTCAACTTTACCACCATATCGCAGAATCTTGATAATTCTATGTTATGTGTTACCATTATTATAGTTATCCCCTTTTCATCAACAAGCCTTCTGAATATTTCCATAATTACCTTTGCACTTACGCTGTCAATGTTTCCAGTGGGTTCATCGGCAAGTATTAGTTCTGGATCGTTTATAAGTGCTCTTGCTATTGCAACTTTTTGCCTCTCGCCACCGCTAAGTTCATTGGGCTTCTTCTTCACTTTATCTTCAAGTCCTAGGATTTTCAATAGGTTCATGGCCTTCTCCCTCCCCTCATCTTCATCAACCCCCTTTATGGCCATTGGTAGCATAACGTTCTCCAGCACGTTTAGATACCCAATTAAATTGAAGAATTGAAAGACAAATCCTATCTTCTCATTCCTATACTCTGCAAGTTCATCACTTGTTAATTCCTCCAAATTTCTACCACAAGATATTATCTTACCCTCGGTTGGTTTATCTAAGCCTCCTATTAAGTTTAGTAGTGTGGATTTACCTGACCCTGATGGTCCCATCACCGCTATGAATTTCCCCATTGGAAATGATATGCTCACATTTCTCAGCGCTGGATATTTAACCTTCCCGGCAACATAAACCTTCGAAACATTCTCCAATCTAACTATATCCATTGAATCCACCTCCATCAATTTTGGCAATAATGTTACTACAATTATAAACAATTAACCTTGATATGATATTTATTATGTATCTGATTTCAGGTATGACATTGTAATCATAATTTTCATTGTTGTGGATTTATTGTGTTTGGCGCCGGGGGCGGGATTTGAACCCGCGAGTCCCCGAAGGGACACAGGCTTTCCAGCCCTCTTTAAATGTATTTATCTCGAGGCCTGCGCCTTACCGCTAGGCTACCCCGGCTTGAAAATTTGTTAAATAAAAACTAATGGGTTGTTTTATGGGTTTCTGTTCTTAAATTCTATATTACTTGCTTATCTCGGGTTTATTGTGTTTTATACTGGGTACTTCAAGCTTTTCTGTAATCTTTTGGTTGCCAGTTTTATGTCTTCTCCAGTCACTGTCTTCCTATTTGCATGTTGAGCTAGCTCTATTGCTTCCTTCGATATCTCTATAGCCATGTCCTCCAGTATTTCTCTTAGGGCTTCAGCTGCCTCTACACTTACTCTGTAAGCTCCAGCTTTTCGAACCAATCTTTCTATGGGTGCTAGTGGGAGTTCAGGCATTTTAACACCATTAAAAACTTTTGCTCTCCTAATATTAATTGTTTTCTCTTAATTTCATCATTATAGTACGATTTACCTTTTTAATGGCTTCGATATGTTTAAATAATATTCCGTTATTCTTTACTCTTTAGAGGGGTCTATTTGGGGAAGGTGCGAACGAAGGTTGTGAAGAATTTGGCTGCGAAATTGTTGGAGAAGTATCCAGATCTTTTCACCACAGATTTTGAGAAGAATAAGCGTTTGGTTGATGAGTTGACTGACCTTAGATTTAAGCATTTACGGAATAGGGTTGCTGGCTACATTACCCATCTGGTTAAGATTAATATGCGTGCTTCAGAGGCTGAGGAGGCTGAAGTTGCTGAAGTGGAGGGTGAAGCTGAAGCGGAGTCTAGTGGAGGTTAAACTATACTTACAATTCTCCGCAATATTACTCTAAGATCGTATTTTAGTATATCCTTCTCCCTTCTTGTGAGCTTCTCTTCCATGAGTATTCTGATTGAATTGTCGTTGAAAATTACATCCCTCACCCTTTTCCCCACTATATTCTTTACTAGGTTTCTAACGTCTTCAACGTTGGCTTTAGGCACTTCTCTTATGGCGTTTTTGCAGAGGTTTATGCATGTTGTTCCAGATACGTAGGCGTTTGCACAACATGATGATGGGAATGCTTTAAGCCCTCTCTCTTCAGCTATCTCCATTATCCTCCTTTTAGCTTTCCAAGCCCCCTCCCCCTCAACGGCTTCCCTTATGAATTTTACATTTAATCCCAATTTACTCATCCTCTCCATTATGCTCCTAGTCAGTCTTAGTGATCCTGCAACTATGCCTACGGCTCCAGCCCTTTTAGCTTCATCAATTATTTCTTCAGCTTCATTATCCGTTATCCCTGGAATTATTGGTCTAATGAAGACCATTGGCTTTAACCCTTCAGCTCTAAGATTCCTTATGGTTTTAATTCTCAGCTCTATGTCTGGTGCTTTTGGCTCCAGCACATTTTTACTTTTCAATGTAACTATTGTTATTAGGGGGCTTATGGGTATCTTTATTTGCGCTATTTTCTTAGCTAATTCCTCATCTATATATTCCTTTGTGGAGAATTGAACTGGGTTTCCAAGTTCTTCGAAGGCTTTTATGTATTCCATTGTCTTACTCCTTACTTTTTCATGGAATGGCTCTGTCACACTTCCTATGGCAATGTATGTACCATTTATTGTTGGCATGAAGTATGGGTTTGATAGTAGTGCGTATACCATTTCAGCTCCACTTAGACCGTATGGTGTTATGTTGTTGAAGTTGTATCCCATGTCCTGTATATAGCAGTATATGCATTGGTTTACACATCCTATGGCTGGATGTATAGTTAATCCGCATGGTCTAGGTCTCCTCTTGGCATGATGATCTGATGATGCCTTCATGATGGATTTCTCTGGGAGCTTCTCCCCATACTTCTCCTTCAGAATCATCTTTCTTAGTGGTATGCTGGTTAAATCCATTTGTTGTAACCGTAAAATTGGTTTATAAACTAACAAATATATTATTTATTGAATTATTTGGTGACATCGCTCATGGCATTGTCTTTGCAGATATCCCTTATGGGTTTCAGTGAAGAGTTGGCTTTAGCCCCCGTGGATAAGCTTCATCCACATGAAGAGATCATTCCATCGATTTTGGATAAGCTTGTGGGGGAGATTAGGAGGAGTGGCGTTTTTAAGGATCCAATACTTGTGGATTCCAATTCCAATGTTGTTTTGGATGGTATGCATAGGCTTGCAGCATCTAAGATTATTGGGTTTAAGTGGATTCCTGTCTGTTATGTGGATTACATGAGTGATAGTGTTAGGGTTTATAGGTGGTGGAGGGTTATTTCAGGTAGTGGTTTTAGGGAGTTTGTTGAGAAATCTTTCAATGCTGAATTCCTTGGCAGGGATTATATTGATATTTATGTTTCAAAGTACCCATTGCTGATCTTCAGAGATGGCTTCTATCTTTTCCATACAAGTGGGGTTTTTGAATCTCTATGGTTGGTTAAGGATTTGGAGGCTAATTTCTCATCAAGGGGGTTCATTGTAAACTATGATCTTGAATCCGACGCCATCTCTAAACTTGATTCTGGGGAGTGCTCTGCAGTTTTAACCCTTCCAGGCGTTTCGAAGGGGGATGTGATTTCATTGGCTGTTTCAGGTAAGGTTTTCCCACATAAATCCACTAGACATGTTTTCCCATTTAGACCTATGGGCATAAATTTGCCATTAAATGTGTTGTTTATGGATAGCTTTGAGGAAGCATCCTTAATGTTTTTGAATCACATTAAAAGTAGGGCTGTAAGGATATATCCTCCTGGTAGCATTCTTGATAGGAAGTATGATGAATATTTGTATGTGTTTGAGGGGTGATGGGGGTTGAAGGTTAGATTTCTAGGTCATTTGAAGAATATTTTTGATGATGGGTTGATGTCTCTGAGTGGAGTTGGGGGGAGGAGGCTTAGGGATGTTCTCTCAATGATTTATGATCTATTGGGAAAAGCTTCCAATGAGATATTTAATGGTTCACCCGATAGGATTCGTTCAAGCATAATCCTACTGGTCAATGAAGTTTCATATGATATCCTCGGATTAGATTACATTGTAAGTGAGGATGATGAGCTCATATTCATACCATCAGTTCATGGTGGATAGGTGATTCTATTTGAATTTGGACTTCTTCTTCTATCCTAATTCTGTGGCTATTGTGGGTGCATCGACAGTTCCAGGTAAGGTTGGGTATGAGCTTGTCAAGAGTATTGTTGAAGCAGGTTTTGGCGGGGATATATTTCCAGTTAACCCTAAGGGTGGGAGCATACTTGGATTGAAGGTTTATTCATCAGTTAAGAGTATACCATCAACTCCGGATTTAGCTGTAATTGTAACTCCAGCTGAAACTGTCCCCGGAATTGTTGGGGAGTGTGGTTCTATTGGCGTTAAGGGTGTTGTGGTTATCTCTGGAGGGTTTAGTGAGGTTGGGAATAGGGGGTTGGAGGAGGAGTTGGTTTCACATGCACGTAAGTATGGTGTTAGGGTTATTGGGCCTAATAGTGCTGGAATAATAAATACATCAATAAATTTCCATGCATGTATGGAGTTCAGAGTTCCAAGGGGACCTGTATCCCTAATATCTCAAAGTGGGGCTGTGGGGGGCATCCTATTTGCATTGGCTAGGGAGGGGGGTGTTGGTTTCAGCAAATTTGTTAGTTGTGGGAATTCTTGTGATGTGAGTGAAGTGGATGTTTTGGAGTATCTTCTTGGGGATGATGAAACTGGATCTATAGCCTTATATCTTGAGGCTATACGTAATGGACGTAGATTCATTGATGTTTGTAGGAGGTTTAGGGGGGTTAAACCTATAGTGGCATTTAAGGCTGGTAAATCTATTAGTGGTGGTAGGGCTGCTGCATCCCATACGGGGGCTTTAGCTTCACCATACCATATCTACTCATCCCTATTCAGGCAGTTTGGGATTCTTGAAGCTCCAAGTCTCAGTGGCTTATTTTCATCATCAAAATTTCTAGGTTTAGGTTTTAGGGCTCGGGGACCTAGAACCATAATAGTTACCAATTCAGGTGGACCTGGGGTTGTAGCCACGGATCTATGTGAATCTTTTGGCTTAATAGTATCTGAACCCTCTGAGAATTTGAAATCCAGGCTTAGAGGCTTCCTACCACAAATATGCTCATTGAGGAATCCAATAGACTTAACTGCCACTGGTGGTTATGATTGGTATTATGGTGTTTTGAGGGAAGTTGCAATTTCAGGGGAGTATGATTTAGCTTTAGTCATATGTGTCCCGCCAAGCTTTACTAACCCCATGGAGGTTGCTAAAGCTATAAGTGACTTCCATAACTTGAATATGGGTATGCCCATAATTCCATGCTTCATGTATGGAGATATTGTTAGGGAATGTGTTAAATATTTGGAGGGGAGAGGTATTCCATGTACATTCACATTGGAGGATGCTGCTTATGCAGCTTACTCGATAACACGTTTTGGAGGTGGATTTTTTGGATCCCCTATTAGGTGAATCTGGATCAAGAGTTTTGATGATGGGTAATGAGGCTATTGCTAGAGGAGCAATTGAGGGTGGAGTGCAATTTGTATCCGGTTATCCTGGAACGCCATCTTCGGAGGTTATAATGTCCCTATCCAGAGTTTCCAGTAAGCTTGGAATCTTGGTGGAATGGTTTGCCAATGAGAAGGTTGCTTTTGAAGCTGCCTTCTCAGCATCATCGGCTGGTTTGAGGTCTATGGTGACCATGAAGGCTCCTGGGATTAATGTTGCTTCAGATGCCCTTTTATCAGCTGCCTATGCTGGGGTTAATGGTGGGATGATAATTTTAGTGGCTGATGATCCAGGTCCACATACAACACAGACTGAGCAGGATAGTAGGTTCTACGCTTTCCTATCAAACCTACCCCTAATTGAACCTTCCACACCTCAGGAAGCTAAGGATATGGTGGTTTGGGGTTTTGAATTGTCTGAGGAGGTTAACCTCCCAGTAATACTTAGAACCACCACTAGGGTTAATCATACGTCTTCCGATGTTTTGCTTGGAGATTTAAAGCTCCTCAAGCGTAAACCATTATTCAAGAAGGATCCGCCTAGGTATGTTAGGGCTTCCATGAGGTGGAATCTTGATAGGCATTTATGGCTGAATAAGCGTATGTCTCAAATCCCCAATCTGGCTTCCAAATATCCATTTGACATCATGATTTTGAGGGGGGATTTTGGGATCATAACTAGTGGGGTTAGCTATACGTATGTCTTGGAATCTTTGAGGAGGCTTGGATTTGAATCATGTTCAATATTTAGAGTTGGATTGGTGAACCCCATATCCATGGAGAATTTATCCAAATTCCTATCCCATTGTAGGAGGGTTTTATTTGTTGAGGAGCTTGAACCCATCCTTGAGGAGAGGGTTAGAGCATTATCCACAACCATGAATTTGGATGTGGAATTCCATGGTAAGTTTGATGGGGTTTTGCCTAGGGAGGGGGAATTCAACATTGAGATTGTTGAGAATGCCATAGCCAACGTTTTTGGATTTAAGGTTTCCACCCCCTCAATTAAAGCTTTACCAATTGAGCCTCCACCTAGAAGTCCAGTTATGTGTGCAGGATGCCCACATAGAAGCTCTTATTATGCCCTCTTGAAGGCTATTAGGGATTTAGGGTTTAGGGTTGATGAGGTTCCAGTATTTGGGGATATTGGTTGTTATGCGTTAAGCTTGCAGAAGCCTCTTGAAGCCATATGGACTGAGCACTGTATGGGTGCCAGTATATCAATGGCTTTAGGGCTTAAACTTTCAGGTTATGATAAGCCTGTGGTAGCCACGATAGGTGATTCAACACTATTTCATGCTGGTCTACCGGCTCTTGTGGATGCGGTTCACTTCAATGCCAACATAGTTGTTATGGTTTTGGATAATGCCACCACAGCTATGACTGGGCATCAACCCCACCCTGGATCCAGTTTTAGAGCTGATGGATCCCCAGCTAGATCTGTGGATATAGTTAATGTGGTTAGGGGGGTTGGGGTTGATAAGGTTGAGGTTGTGGATCCATATGATATTCCTAAAACTGTGGATGTTTTGAAGAGGGCTTTATTGAATAGGGATGGGGTTTACGTTGTGATTTGTAGGAGGGCTTGTGCAATCCTCTCTAGGAGGATGGGTGAAAAGTTTCATGTGGTGAAGGTTAACTATGATGTTTGTAGAAAGTGTAAGGTTTGTATATTGACATATGGTTGCTCAGCTATGTCATGGGATCCTGTTAAGGGACCAATAATTCAATCTTCATGTAATGGTTGTGGCTCATGCGCATATGTATGTCCATTTAAAGCCATTGAGGTGTATTGAAATGATTGATGAATTCAATGTTGTTGCTTGTGGTGTTGGCGGTCAAGGGGTTTTGACTTTATCGAGGATTTTAGCTTCAGCTGCTGTTAAGTTGGGTTATAGTGTCCGTGTGGGTGAAACTTTAGGTATGTCTCAGAGGGGTGGGATAGTTCAAAGCTTCATTAGATTTGGCTCGAAGGTTTTAAGCCCCCTAATACCAATTGGAGGTGCTGATGTCATAGTATCCTTGGATTACATTGAAGCTCTCAGGGTTTTCAAGTATGCCTCTGTAAACTCCACGATCATAATAAACTCCAATACAATTCCACCGATATCTGTTTTGATTGGTGAGAGTAGAATGCCATCTCTGGATGATGTGGTGAAAGTTTATGGTGGAGTTACTTGTAAGGTTCATGTTTTGGATGCTGATGGCTTGGCTGCTAAGGCTGGTTTACCCACAGCTACGAACATTGTCCTACTTGGCTTCTTATGTAAATTGTTCCAGGAAATTTTGCCGCCAAATATTTTGAGGGATACTGTGGCTGAAAATGTTCCATCGAGATATGTTAAGGAGAATCTTTTAGCCTTTGATTTGGGCTTCAACTTCAATAAATTTTGATGTGAGGTTGTGGGTGTTATGGTGGAGTTAAAGTTTGTAGCTCCCTCATGGGATGAAATATATTCTAAGGTTATCGATTTATCGCTTAAGATTAGGAGTTCTGGATGCAAGTTTGATTGTATAGTTGGGATTGCTAGGGGTGGATGGATTGTTGCTAGATTGCTGTCAGATCTACTGGACATTGTTGATATTGGTAGTTTGAGGATAGAGTTTTATAAGGATGTTGGAACTCATAGCAGGTCTCCAATAGTTACGCAACCAGTCTCCATAAATGTTCGGGGTAAACGTGTTTTGGCAGTTGATGATGTCTCTGATACTGGGAGTAGCTTGGTTAAGGCTGTTCAACATTTAATTGATATGGGTGCTGGTAGTGTTATGGTGGCAACCATACATGTTAAGCCTTGGACAATATTCATACCAGACTTCTACATTGAGGTTACCGATGCATGGATAATATATCCATGGGAATCCTATGAAACTATTAAGAGTTTGACCTCCAGGTGGATTAGGGATGGTTTAAATTCATCTGAAATTAGGAGTAGGCTTCTAAGTATTGGTATAAGGGGGGATATTGTGGATAGAATTCTACCCATAGTTTTGGGGGATTTGAAGGGTGGGGTTTGATGGAAGTTAGGCAGGTTGATGGTGGATTCATAATAAACTTCTCCAGCGGTTTTCAATACGATTATTTTGGCGTTTTCGGAATTTCCCTTTCAAGCCCCGTTTCAAGGGATAGATTAATTGGGGTTTTGGAGTCTTTGAGGGGTATATTCAGAATTCAATTTTTAAATGCTGATTCCATAGTTTCATGGAGGCATGTGGCTTCAGCGGCTTTAAAGGCTTTGAGGAGTTTTAAGTGTGGGAGGAATATATCGCATAGTATTGAAATGGAGCTCCTACTATACTGTTCTGGTGAGAGGCAGATTAAGGATGCATTGAGGGTTTCTGGTTTAGGTGAATTTGTTAAGGATTTTGTTTTGGCAGTTTTCGGTTCCAGTGAATCTGAAGTTTATAATGGTTTGAAGCGCTTCCTAGATTCATGTTTAGAGGCTAAGCTTAACATCAATGTTCTATCCAATAGGTCTATGGATCACTTTAAACATTTAATGGAATTGTTTAATGTTTCGGAGGATGAGTTGAAGTCTGTTTCTAAGAGGGGGTTAAGCTCTTGGGATGCCTTAGAATATATATTGATTGAGAGGGGTTGCGCCTTAGAGGTTTATAAGTGACTTGTATCCCCCTCTACCTAAGCTTCTTCATCCATTCCTCCTTAATCTTAGTTATTGATAGTATTTGATCTGGTTTTATAATTGAGATTCCAGTGTAGTCTCCTATTATCTCTATTTGTATTATTTTGTCTGGGTTTTCCAGATCTACCTTCCTATCCACAAGTTTTGCAACTTCCTCTATTATTTCCTTGCTACTAAGGTTTGTTGCCCTCTTATTCACGGTTATTCTGAAGCTTTCGTTTTCCCCAATCTTCCAAAGAAGCTTCTTCACCGCCTCCTTTATCTCCTCCACATCCGTTTTGACGTTTAATTCTATTGGTGTTACCTTTAGGACGTAGTGGAATTCCCATGGCCTCTCTTCAGCCATCTCCTTTAATCTCTCCACCACCGTGAATGGATCCATCTTCGTTTTTACAATTACAAGTCCAGGTAGCCCTGTCTTTTCATAAACCCCTTCCTCCTCCCCTATCTCCCTAAGTAGATACCACAATTCCGATATGCAGTCGTTCTCCCTCCCCCTCTGCGTTGAAACTATTAATGTGAATTCCATTTCAATCAAATGCCTATTTGTTAATGAAAGCTTAAATCTTTAACTTCCTAGAGATATTTTGGTTTTTATGGGGGCAATTGTTGAGGTTGTGGATTTGCATAAATATTATTATATGAAGGGGTGGGTTGTTAAGGCTCTTCAAGGTGTTAATCTATCAGTTTCCCGTGGTGAGTATTTGTCCATTATGGGGCCTTCAGGTTCAGGTAAAACCACATTATTTAATATGATTGGTGGTTTGGATAGGCCTACTCGTGGTAGGGTTGTGGTTGATGGTGTGGATCTCTCCACATTGAGTGATTATGATCTTGCCATGTTTAGATGTTTTAAGATTGGATATGTCTTTCAAACCTTCAATTTGATTCCATTCCTCACGGCCCTCGATAATGTTATGTTGCCAATGGTTTTTGCAGGTTTAAGTGTTGAGGAGAGGCGTAGGAGGGCTGTGGAATTGTTGAATATTGTGGGTTTGGGTGATAGGTTGCATCATAAGCCTGATGAGCTTTCAGGTGGGCAGCAGCAGAGGGTTGCCCTTGCAAGGGCTTTAGCCAATAATCCATCAATATTGTTGGCTGATGAGCCTACTGGTAATCTCGATTTAGCCACCGGGTTTAAGATTGTTAGTTTGATGAAGGATTTGAATGTTAAGAATGGGATTACTGTTATCTGTGCAACTCATGATATGAAGATTTTGGGTGTTAGTGATCGTATTGCTTGGATTAGGGATGGTGTTATTGAGCGTATTGAGCCTAAGAGGACTGTGGAGATTACTTTTGAGGAATTATTCGGGGAGCCTCCAAAACTTTAGCTTCAATTAAAGCTTCATTTAGTGCATCCTCTATTTGCTGTGGGGTTGCAGGTTCTTCAAGCCCCCCTCTCCTAGTCCTATGGCTTAAAGTTAATCTTGCACATGTCTTTATGTGGTCTAAGTTTACCTCTAAAACCCCCTCGAAGGCTGCTAGGGTTTTTGCAGTCTTTATTATTGTTATGTCTGGTCTATGTCCATCAACCCTGAGTTTTATGCATAATCTCGAAACCACTTCCAAAAGTTTATCCGGAACTTTAACTTTTGGCAGTATGTTTCTGGCATTTATTATCCTCCTCCTAAGCTCCTCTTGTTGTGGTTCAAACTTCTTCCTGAAGGCTTCTGGGTTTTCCTCGTATTCCAAGTTCCTCCTCATAATCTCTATCCTTAAATCCTTATCATATATGTTCTCGACTTGTACGTGTAGTGCTAATCTATCTAGTAATTGTGGTCTAAGCTCCCCCTCCTCTGGATTCATGGTTCCTATTAGTATGAATCTGGCTGGATGTGCAACTGATATCCCCTCCCTCTCCACTACGTTCCATCCTGAGGCAGCTGCATCCAGTATGTCATCGACTATGTGGTCTGGTAGTAGGTTTATTTCATCCACGTATAGTATGTTTTGATTTGCTTCTGCAAGTAACCCTGGCTCTAGGGCTTTAACCCCCTCCTTTATGGCCCTCGTTATATCCAGTGTTCCCACAACCCTATCCTCAGTGGCTCCTATGGGTAGTGTGATTATCCTCATCTTCCTCTTCTCATATTCGAGGGGTTCCCCTCTCTCATACTTCTCTCTGCATACTTCACACATGTTTGTTGGGTCTTTGGGGTTGCAGTTGAAGGGGCATCCCTTCACAACCTCTATTTCTGGGAGGAGTTCTGCTAAGGCTCTTACCGCTGTGCTTTTACCAGTCCCCTTAGCCCCCCTAATTAATACTCCCCCTATCCTAGGGTTTATTGCATTTAATAGGAGGGCTAGTTTCATGTTGTCTTGATCCACTATGGCTGTGAATGGATATGTGGGTATTGACATTCCAATTCAAACTCTAGTATAGACAACCTTAAATACTTGTTTGTCACCTTATATGTAAGGTTCTAAGCGCATTATAACATAAATATTGGGTGAAGTATCGTGGAGTTTTGTGATA